>Ga0157358_1001141_pt1 | contig 11545 bp, 13 predicted proteins | sample AttcapACBM2_FD_111484 | JGI IMG/M metagenome (GOLD analysis project Ga0157358, IMG submission 111484) | Fungus gardens microbial communities from leaf cutter ant in Botucatu, State of São Paulo, Brazil - Atta capiguara ACBM2 | ecosystem: Host-associated > Fungi > Mycelium > Unclassified ...
CAATGTGCCATACATAAAGCATATAAGGCAGATGAAATGAGGAGACCATAAATATAAAGCAAGGTTGTAGCACCTACTACATGAGGTACTGACTGAGACCACTACAGCACAGCCAATTGTGTCATCATACCCTTTACTCTTCTTCATGCTGCATTCTGGAGACATTGATTGTAACACTATACTTGTAAAGAATATGATATCTTGTTTTGATAGAATAGTTACTGCACAAACAGCTGAAATCTTTCTAAGAGAAAAATCTCAACCTATATTTGCCTATAGAAGTATGGTTAGTGATCACTCTTGTCACTCTTACACACAGTGAGTTCAAATGACCAAAATGCATGAGCTATAAAGCTTCTTTAGCATAAGAAGGCTCAATAGGATTGTTGTTATCATTGTATAACTTAAGGAATTGTTATCCTTTGAAATCCAAAGATTGGAAAATCATTTTCCATATAGATAAGATGTTGTTACACTTGCTTTTCTTGCTAAAGTTTCAAGATGACTTACATGGATATAGTGGGATGGGTTTGAATGCTTTAGTTTTCTTATTGACTACTTTATATAGTAACTAGTTGTATCAACTTGGACATTCCCAGAACTCAATAGAGTTATTGGGATTATAAGTGAAAAATTTTCTGAGTTCACTCAGAATAGATGCAATATGTAATTGAAATAGGTGCAACAAAGAGTTAAAGATTCTTTTTGCTAAATGAATCAAATCAGTGATGACAATAATTTTTGAAATTTTTTGAGAAGTTGTGGCCTGATTTATACCACATCTAATAATGAATAATTTGGCTTCAGTGCTGGTAATGTTCACTGTATAGTGAGGTTTTTTGACAATGGATTTGTTACAAATATATATATAAGCAATGGAGGTAGCCATCTCAAATTTGATACTAGCATCAGTGACAATGAGAGCATATAAAGGATCTTCAGAGAACATGATTGTTAAATTATCTAGTTGGTACAAGTGAGATGCAAAATTGTCTTTGCTATGCTTGTTAAAGGGATAAAAAGAAAAATAACTAGAGAAAGTGTCAATAATTCTAGTACTAGGAGAGAACTTAGAATTATAAGGATCAAACAAAGGAAATACTTTATTAAATCTATTGTCCATGTCAATAATAAGATCTCTAATTATTTCCTGTTGATGCTTTGTAAGCAAGTCCAATGAAAGACAATAATAGTTGTTACTAATGCTTGGTCTTGATTTAAGTAATGAATGTAAAATATAATTATGCAGGAGAGCATGGGTTCTAAGCTGTGATCTTCCACTAAGTTTTCAAAGATGGAGATGAATAGGGATGAGACCAGCAATAGCCTTGATACCAAAAGAGGATAACATTCAAAAAGCACCTAGGATCTATAGGACCACTCTTTTTTACATTTTTCTCAACTTCTTAAGTAAATACAAAAGAGGCACTTTGTTGTAAAACCATAACTGAAAGCTGTAAAGAGCAATGAGAAGAATGCAACTTCTGTATAGAAGTTACTTTTGGTGAGGGATGAGGCCACAAACAGAGTTACTAAGTATCTTCATACACTTGACTGTAGAAATAGCTTTGTTCATGTAAAAATCAATATTTTAACAGAACATAAGTTTTCTGTTAAATATAAAACCCAAATATTTCTAAGTTTCTCTGGAACATAGGATAGGGCCATCTAAAATAGAGAGATCAAGAGGAGAAGAATCAAAATCTCTATGTGATCTAGAAAAGTGGAAGATCTCCATCTTTGAGTGTTCTATAATGAGACTAAAACTTTTTAGCAAATTAGAAGCAATGTTATAACTACAAAAAAGAAATAAGTTTGAAACAGAAAAACATTTGCTTTGAGCAATAAAAAGACCATTGTCAACAAAAGAGAGAATGGAAATAGGATTTTTTAGGATTTTTAAGCAATTTTCAAGGATATGAAGAAGGAGGACTAGATATAAGACAGACAAAATGGGAGATAGGGCAGAATCTTGTCCTATTCCAACATCAACATTGAAAAAAGATGAAGAAAATTTGTTCCAACAATACCAAGTTTTTCTACCAACTAGATAATTTGAAAAGGAACATTTGACTTTAGGATCAAAACTAGCTTTTCTAAGAATGTGAGATAGAAAGCAATGATTCAAGGAAGGGAAAAATTGTACAATATCAAAGGCAAGAGTACTTGTCATAATATTTCTAACTCACTCTGTATAGATAAAGTGAGTGAGAGCAATTCCAGCATCAGTTATTGATCTATGTTTTAGTCTACCCAATTAACTTGGGTGAATGAAGTTGTTTGAGATCACATGGAATTGGAGACAATCACTAATAACTTTCTCAATAAGCTGTCCCAAGATATTGAGAAGAATAATAGGTCTGAAGGATTTTGGAGTATCATATGACTCTTTATTGGACTTTGGAATGACAATAGTTGTAGAGTTTTTAAAATAAGACAGCTAATAACCTAGTTCAAAGTATGTGTTAGCAATATTGATAATTCTCTTCAAACATACTTTGTTCTTGACAATACTCTTGAGATGTCTCCATGATAGCTTATCAGGGCTAGAAGTAGATGAGTTATTGCACTTAACAATAGAGTTGATAAATTCTTCTTCTAAAAATGGGACCCAAGACAAAGAAGCAATACTTGGGATTTCACCTAGAATTTCAATGTCAATTTGGCAATTTTGAGATATAGATGACCATTGTATTTGACTGCATCGATTACTAGGAGTTTGGACTTATTAACCCAGTTCATTAGTTTCCAAGAACCCCTCCTTTTGTTGGAGATCTCTTAAATCTTGAGGTCAAAGTTTCAAGGTCCCTACTGCAATTCATGTTCCACCAGCTCTTAGAATGTTTTGTGATGTTGATGATTTTCAAATTCTTTGCTCAAATATTCTCCAGTAAGCTAGCAAATTCTAAAATAATGCTATTAAAGTGATCAATGTCAGGTATATTATTGGTTTCAATGTTCTTGATTGCTTTGATTAATTCTTTGACAAAGATATATTCTTCCTTGCTTTCTTTGACAATCATTCATTTCTTTGTTTGAATATGCTCTTCGATAATAGGAATAATGATTATTAAAGAAGTGTGATCTGAGGTAAGTCTCTGGTCCAGATAAATAATGTGGTTATCAAGTTCATCTGAACCAAAGTGAAGGAACATTAAGTTTAGGACTAAATTTGCTTCTTGACAATTATCAGAATACTTAGTAGAGACTTGGTTAGTAGGAATGAAAAGCTCTAAATTGAAAGAGTCTACAATAATAAAAAGATTATCACTATGAGATGAATGGTGAGGATAAAGAGGATCCCACAAATTGTCTCTAATATTGAAGTTATCAGTCATAATCAAAAGGTTTCAAAAGTCAGCTTCAGTATCTGAGAAGAATCAGAATAAATATTCATCATATAGAAAACATTATTATTGTTGAAGAATGAAACAAGAGAGATGTCTCTATGATTAAGGAGGTCTTTACAAAGAGAAAATTGAAACAGTGCCAGCCTAATATTGACATAAGTAATAACTTTTGGAAAGTCATTATCACTTGTCAAATTCCTAGAAAAGGTGAGCCAATTCAGATGATTAGGTACTTCCATCAAAACTTCATCTTCACCACTTCTTGAGCTTCGTAAAGAATAAATAGTGGTCTAAGAGAGTTCTTGGATGAAGATAACATTGAAAGAAAATTTTTTTTTGAGGATTGTGTTGATAATCAAGTTGTTTTTTTGTATATTCTGTGAAAAGATTTTAATATCTTTAAAAATTATAATTTGTTACCATTCACAGCTGAATGAATTAATTGTCTTCTGCTTTTATGAATTTTTTTATATTCTTTTGAATGCCATTCCCTATTGAACCTGTGATGCCAGAAAGGGCATATGTTTGAATCCACTTGATAATCTCCTTTGTAGTTGGAACACTTGAAGGAGTGGGAACATAGCTTTTCTTTCTTTGTCTCTAATCTAGGGAGGTTAGTTTTGTCATTAGCCTTGCAACACCAGGCAAAGTAACAATGATGTTTGGATTTATATGGGCTGTTACACCTTACACATCTGGCCCCCTGAATTCTACATGCATTTATAGTATGACCTCACTTCTAACAATTCTTGTGTTATGGAACTCCCAGGCTCATATTTGCACTGCAAATGGTAGTGATATAGCTACCTATGTTGAAGCACCTGTTTATGAGGCCCTTGGCCTTCACATCACTTTGAGCATCCCAAATATCAAACCACACTATAGACATGTCTGATTTTGGCAAAACTTTAATGACTCTAGGCCTCAAAGCTAGTACAATATTATTGAAGATGTAGTTGTCTTTAATGATCTTCTTAACTACATTGGCTGTAATTAGTTCATTAGTATCTTCCTTTAGATAAGGAATACTGATGATCTTTAAGAACAACTTTGATTGAGGTAATCTAGATGATTCAACCTATATTGCCTTGATGTTGTTTATATTTTTCACATATCTCTCAATAGTTTGAAGGTTGAGATTTCCTGTAACTTTGTTAGTGGTGATGACCACACCTCTGTTATTAGCATGGATGAAGTCAGCCATGATGTCTGATTTGATACTTTTCAAAGCTCTGTTAATATTAGTAATATAGGAGCTTGAGTCTTTCATGAAATTGACAGAGTTTTCCATATTCATGGGAATAATTACCTATTTCCTTAATAGACCCTTTGTAGTTATATTTAGCTTTGGCTTTGGTTTGTTTTCTCCACTGATAATTTTTTGTATGCTTTTGATTTTTTTGTTTTGGAGATTTGGAAATACTTTCTTGATCTTAAGTGTTTCTCTGGTAGTATTGAAGTTCAAAGATGACACTTGAGCATATGATTTTTTTCCTTTATTATCTATTTTCTTCTTAAAGAACCTTGAAATTTCAACAACTTTCTTAGAGTATTTTGCCAGAATAGGAGGGAAAATGACAGAAACAGAAGCCAGTTTGTCTGTTTCCTTATCTTTCTTGGGCATACTATCTCTATTTATTTGGGGATTGAACTGAGTCTTTACTTTTTGTCTGAAAGAAAGTTATTCTTATCAGTGATTAGGTGGTTCCAATGGGACTTGTAAAGTGCAGAAATGAAACTTCAAGCTGCTTCACCAATGCTCTCAAGTGTTACAACTCAAAAGTATTAGCATTGACTAAAGAGAAGAATCTTGTATAAGGTTTACACAAGAGAACTTGATGGAGAACTCTTTACAAGATCTATCTACTTATATATCTTTTGTCCTTGGTCTGTGCTATGACTATGCTACTCCTACCCTAATGTCCATGCTTCATCCTCATATCCTATTACTCATCTACCTTAAGGCCATTATGCCACATACATGTGCCTTGATGTCATACTCTTTAATCTCCATTGTACATGTGTATACTATATATACACTATGTGGAACCCTAGTCCCTTGATGTCACTCCTAACCCTAACTCTCTCTAGACTCTAAGTCCTTCCAGACTGCTCTAGACTATTCTAGGCTTATGACATAATATTATGTGACTTCCTAGTCACATGCCTATATCTTTCTCACTATAGACTAATAATTACAACTACAATATCTTAACCCTAACTCTAGAAGTCTGTCTGTACTTTTAACTTATAACATTAAGGTCTTTGACATCGTTAGTTTTATTACCCTCAATTAATTTATTGAGAATGTATTTTTGAATTTGATAAAGTGATTCTTTGATATGCTTTATATCCAAGGCTAGGTATTCCATCAATCTATGTAAGGAAATGGTATAGAAGTTGCTATCCCATAATTCAGAGTCTAATGTCTTGTTGATGTCATAAGAAATTTACATATTAAACATATGTTTATTTGAATTGGTTGCACTAAGAGCTAGATTCTTATTGCTGACACATTGTTGCTCCTTATAGGTGCTAGAGTTTGTTATCTCACTGACTGGATTACCTTCTCCCTCTCCTTCTATATAGGACAGTTAAGACCTGTCAATTAGTTTCTCAACTTCATTATCATCAGAAAGATTGTTGCATTATTCTATTTAGATAGCATGGTCTACTGATGCCTCATTAGAAGATATAAAGACTGTCCTTGTAGAATGTTTGCTAGGAGACATTGTACATCCTCTAATATCATTATAGTTATCACAGTTGCCAACATTGAAATCATCAATGTCCATCACTGCTAGGGCTAGTAAAGTCATATTTTGAGTATGTAGTTATGATAACTGAAGTAGAAAAGAATTTATTCCCTATATCTCTTATAGAGGCTACTATACAAGATAGTAGTACAAGAGCAAGAAGAAATGACTACGGTCTACTCTTATATATCATGTAATAAATTATTGATTTTAAAAAAATAAAAATAAAAATAAAATAAGAGTGTGATGGTCAAAAATGTCACAAAACATGATGGAAGCATATCACAGTCACAGTCACACTGCTGTGTAACTTGGTAGAATTCCTTATGATATAGCAAATTAATTAGAAGAGATTTATCAGGTGCAGTTTACACTAAAAGGCAAAAGTCCACAAGATTGACTTTAGAATACATAGAGTATGGAAACTTCATGCAATAAGCTTAGTGATGTGGACTTGTCAGAATAACCTTGGCTTTAGCTTATATGCTATGCTATTGGTTTGCTATATGGTTGTAACTTCAGATAAATGGATGAAGTCTGAGATGAGGATAAGTGCTGATATTGGTGTATCACCATTAAATACTAGAGATCAAGTTTAATAGAAGTTTATCTTTATTGATTATCAAACTAGTGAATTACAGTATAACTACTAGTCTTATATACAAGTTAGATATATAGAAGATACTAGGGAGTTTTAGTATATAGTCCTAAGTAGAGGTTTCAGTAGTGAAACACTGAAAGTGTTAGATAGAGAAACATAGAAAATTGGATACCAAAATTGTTGTATCATTACTACAAGGATGTATTATAGAAAGGATGGCTATCATGGAAGACAGACTTGTGTCAGAGATATTTTAAGCACTGACAAGAAATATTACTTAGCTCAAGTCTTTCTCAAGTTTTTGAGATTACAGAAGAGCTGTGTAAGAATAGATCTTTTATCTTGTAAATATAGTAAATCTACCAGTAAGTAAACACTGCTGGTAGTCCTTCTTTTGTTAACATATATATGCATATATAATACACAGTATATATATAGAGAGAGAGAAAAAAAACTATAAATAACAAATAAATAAGTATATAGTGAATAGGGAGCTGGTCTGTTCAAAGTGAACTATAAATATGTCTAGGAAGTAGAGAGCTTTCTAAGTGTCACATAAGATATAGTAGATTGGTCAGTTAGTCATTTCTCATTGTATTTCTGATAAATTTTCCTATGTTATTTATTAGCTTGCAAACTCTTGGAATAAGTAGTATATAGAGGAAAATATTATCACTAGAGAAGATATGATATCAACATCTTATTGAAAAAAATAGAATCTATAGCAGTATGGTATAGTGTAGACAACTAACAACTACTTACCTGCAGTAAGTATTGTGATGAAAAGCTTAGAGAGTATATGTAACAATAGAGAACAAGTAGTAGTAGTAATTTAACTTATTAGAAAATATTACATTGACCATCTAATTAGTACTATTAATCATGGACCAAATACTTAGTAAGTGGAATGCTTTACAACTCTCTCTTACTTAAAATATCTACTGTTAAGACTTAACCAAGGTTTTTAGTCAAAATATCAGTAGGATTCTTTTTTCTATTGATATAATACAGTTTAACTTAATTAAATCTCTAGAAAAGTAAACCAAAATTATCACTCTAGAAATGAGAAGTTGGAATATTAAAGCTAACCTTATTGAGAAGGTTTCTCATCTAGACAAATTAACTACAACAATTAGAGAAGGCTATATACTTAGCTTTAGTTGAAGATAGAGCTACTGTTTTTTACTAGTAACTTATCCAAAATTTTACTCTATAAGCTATAAGGGTAAAGTAACCAGTTATAGATTTATAAAATTCTGAGTCTTGTGCCCAGTCTAAATCAGAGTATGCTACAACAGACTCATGGCTAAGTCCATCATAAACTATCCAATACTTGCAAGTATTAAGTAAATATCTACAAAGATGCAATCCAGCTCAATAATATTTATTCAAGAGGTTTCTTATATACTGGGCAAGTTTAACTATAACAAATCCTATGTTAAAACATAAGCCAATTATTAGATATATTAGAGATCTAACCAGTTGCTAGTATTTTTAATAGAAGCTGGAGTTGTATTGCTTATTATTAGGTTTTAAGTACTTAGATTGGTCTACAAAAATCTTTTAATTCTTACAGTTATGTATATCTCAAGAAACTAAAGAGTTTCTCTAAGGTTACAGTACTCTTATTTTATCATGAATTTTTGCTTTAACTCTAAGAGGAGTAGGAAATCTTTTGAACTCATAAAGTAGACATTATAAATGATTGCTATAATAAGCTCTCAAGTCTCTTTATTAATCAAGTAATATACATTAGTATTGGATTTACATTGCTTAAATCCTAGGGCTAACATTGATTTAGTTATGGTTTACTACCAAAATAAGCTAACTTGCTTAAAGCTGTACAATAATTTGTGGAGCTGCCAGACTTTCTTTTCTTTACTAAATAGCCTAGAACTTTCAGGTTGCTTCATGTAGATTTTATTATCTAGATTGTTATAATTACTATGATCTATACTTCATGTTCTACAAGTGTTCATCTTATATTGGACATGTGTTAGGGTTTATTTTATATTTGACTCATAATTAACTGTATCTTGCATTTTTCTCATATAGTAGTAGAGATCTCCTCATGTTCTCCTCATTATATTTTCATTATTTTCTTAAGAATGTCTTACTTATTTCTTATGATATATAGGTATATATAGTAGTGGATATCATCCTGTATCTTTATGCTTTACTAATTAATCATCTCCTTACTCTTTTCTCAAGTCTGTCTTAGTTGCAACCAAACTTAGAATTATAACACTTAGTTAATTGTTAGGCTCATCTTAAATTTTATGAAAATTTTTTTCTAAATCTTAGTCTAAATTTTCTAGCTAGAGCTTTTACACAGAAGTGTTTTAGGATATAGCCCACAAAAAGATGGAATACATATTTGTTCATTGTAATTGAGTAATAGTTAAGTAAGCCTCTAGTCAGCTTGTTATATCTAGTTACTATATCCCAACGGCTAAGGAATATCCAATTTGTTTTTGCAGAAGTGGTTATTTTCTTTTCTGGGGTATAGTTTTTCAAGAAGCCTTCAGTGGCTAGTTTGTTTAGTATAACTTATTCTTCTTTTCCTGATATGATTTCCTATTCTTGAGAGCATAAACTTAGATTCTTTCAGTTAGTGAATTTGAAAATAGAAACCAAGGAATTATCCTTTGTCTCTTAATAGGTTGGTTATTTTTGTTTTGTCTTGACTCAATTCTAACTCTAGTTCTTTGCTTAGGAACATTGCTATCTTGTCTTTTATTTCTAAATCAATTAGGCTATAAGCTCTAACAATCCAGTCATCAGTATATCTTATATATGTTAGTCTTGTTCTGTTGGGCAGTCTTAAAGGTATTATTCTTCTTTCCTTTAGAAGTTTGCTGATTTCATTTATTACCTCATTGCTTCTATTAGCAACTTGAGGGTATTTGTCTCTTAGATATTGTATTTCATGTATGACTTTGTCATACACAGGGTTTCTGGTTGTAATACATTTGGCAGTACTATGGTATTTCTTAATCAATTCTTCAATGAATAGATTGAATTCATGTAAATAAATGTTAGATAGTATTGGTGAGATAATTCTATCTTGTGATATGCCCATTAAGGAGTCTCTTTTTACTCCTTCTTCTACATATTCAGCTTTCACAAGTTTCCAGTACAAGTTTATGAATTGTTGATCTCCTATTTTCTTCTCTAGTAAATTGGCTAGGAGTATATGATTCATATTGTCAAAAAAACCTTTTATGTTATCTTTTATTACTCATTGGGTTCCACTCCATTTGTCTATTTGGGCCAGTGCTGTGTGGCAACTTCTGTTGGGTCTAAATCCATGGCTAGTTGGTAAAAAGTCAGGTTTATAGATTAGATTAAGTAGAAGTGCCATTGCTTTCTATACCACTTTATTTCTAGATATTGGAATTTCAAGTAGTCTCATTTTTCCATTGGCTTTAGGAATCCAGATTCTTTCTGATGATTTGAATTAGAACATTTCTGTGATCAGTTCTGTAGACAATTTCCTAAAAAAAAATTAGGATATGTTGTCTAGTGTCTGTCTATCTAAACCAGGTGTCATATTTCCAGAATTTGATTTGATCATTTGATATGTACCAAAAAGAACATCTTCATTGCTTATTAGTTTATATAAACCATAGTACTTACTATTACATACTTTTATTTTCATCAGCAAGTCCTTACTATTAATGTACTTGTCATTAACAGCAAAGATAGATGATGAGAATATTTACTGCTCTACTTTAGTAATAGAGTGGTATCCTTTTCTATTACTTGATATTGAGACTCTGTTTCTATAGGAATTGCTTTTCTTAGGAAATCCCTTAATTGATTTTCTTTTAATATTGTTTATTAGATATATTACAAGATATTTAGTGATGTTGTATAGGACTAGCTAATGTCCATTCTAATATACTACTTGTTTGACTTTTATTTTCAGTATATAAACTTTCACTAGTAAAGTATAGTACTACTCTCCAAGAATTATTACTTGAAGCAGGTTGATTAGCAAATATATCATATATTATATAACCAAATAATATTATAGCTATTACTAATACTAATGATCCAAAACTTGATACAACTGTCACAAACTTCATTCAGCTTGTATCTCTACAACCAGTAGACCAATTTTCACAAACTAAGTTGCACTAGAAAGCCCCAGTTGAGGGCTATCTGCACATTATGTTGGATGTACAAAAGTGATAATGAATGACTGAGATATCAGGACATCAGTAGCTGTAAAAGCTTTGGCTGCTAATATCTCATGAAAAGCTGAATGGATTCATGCGATTGAACTTGCATTGGAAAGTGTTCATCAATCTGTTTCCAATAGTTTATGATGCATCTCAAAGTGATAAGTATTGGTAGAGATACATACATATCAATGTAGTGATATAATTAGTTATCTTCTAAAATTAGTCTGACAGCTACTATGACAGATAACAGCTTCCATCAGGTACAAGTTTTGATCATGTGATGGAAACAGCTTGCACACAGACCATCACTCTTTTGTATATATATCTCTATGTCTGAGGACTAGACCTCAGACTTAACAACATCAATTATTCCTGTTGATACTTTTCATCATCTGTCAATCATTATATCCTTATACTAAACCTCTGAAACACTATTCAGCTCAAGTATCACAACCAGTGAGTATCTTATTTGTAATAACAACATTCTATCCCCTAAATATATCTGGATAATCTGGTATTCCTTTAGGTATCAATTATGTTATTAACTAAAATTAACTTATTTATCTTAGTTAACTCTATATTTTACAATATAGTTCAGACTATGTCATTCAGTTTAAATAAATTTTTCTTAATATTTTTATTAAAACA
>Ga0157358_1001142_pt1 | contig 11536 bp, 5 predicted proteins | sample AttcapACBM2_FD_111484 | JGI IMG/M metagenome (GOLD analysis project Ga0157358, IMG submission 111484) | Fungus gardens microbial communities from leaf cutter ant in Botucatu, State of São Paulo, Brazil - Atta capiguara ACBM2 | ecosystem: Host-associated > Fungi > Mycelium > Unclassified ...
AAAAAGAAAAAGAAAAAGAAAATTTAAATAAAAAAACCTAAGTTCAAGCTTCACATATCTGATAACTAGTCTGAGATTAATAAATGCTTATTTTATTTCTAGCTTACTTTTAAAGTAGATAGTAGCTTTTTTATCTAATTTATCTAATTTCTTTTAGTATAAATCAATCAAACTTTATTTTATAGCTGATCAATCTATAACTAATTATATAATATATTTATAATATTTATAAAACTTCAGACAATATTTGAGAGTATTAGTATAACTAAAGTAATTATCTATTTCTTAGATATTATATTAGTTATTATATATTAGTATTTAAGTTAAATAGATATACTATAAGCCTAAAAATCAACTAATATTAACATCTCTCTTTGGTATCAACAACAATACATCTTATCTTCTGATTTTAGAATAACTAGACAGAAACACAGAATTTTTATAAAGTTTGCACTCTAGAAATGTTATATTCTAATCTAGTTACATTTGTTCTAACTTATAGATATCCTTGTTAGATTCTTAATAACTTTATAAATCTCCATCCTAGATATCTAAAAATTATTTAAAACCAGGGTAACTTGTTTAATAGTTTTTATTCTTAGATAACTACTATAAGTAATATACTTAGTATATAAATCAGTAGTTATACTATTACAAACTTTATTTAGCTTGTATCTCTATAACTAGTAGACTAATTTTCACAAACTAAGTTGTACTAGAAAGCCCCAAATGAAGGCTATCCACACATATGTGAAATGTACAAAGCAACAACAAACAACTGAGATATCAGGCTATCAGTAACTATAAAAGCTTTGTTTGCTAATATCTTATGAATGGCTGGATAGATTCACACGATTAAACTTACATTGGAAAGTGCTTGCTAAACTGTTTCTAATAATATATAGTATATCTCATAGCAATAAGTATTGATAGAAATACAGGCATATTAAATTAGTTATCTTTTAAAATTAGTCTGATAGCTCTCATTAGCTATAAGTTTTAATCATATGATGGAAACAGCTTGTACACAGACTATCACTCTTTTGTATATATACTATAAAAATCTTATTCTGAAAATCAACTAAAACTAGTATTATTATCCAGTATGAGCAATAGTATACCTTCCCACCTTCTGGTGAACTTGTTTATTAGATATTCTAAGTATCTTTTCTAAAATATTTTTTCTTTTCTTATCTTTATTTTATTTTATTTTTGTATTTCTTTTCTTTTTCTTTATTCTTTGTTTTAGACTTAGATAGAAGGTGTGATGTAATGTTATACATGTCATAGTCACATGTTACATGATCATGTGACAGAAAAAAAGAATATAAAAGATTCTAAAATAAATAATGTTATAATATGTCAACAACATATTAGTCTTATAGAAAGTATATAAATATTAGAATAGGTTAGTTATAGTAAGACTCAAGCAATTGCAAGGATGAAAAGATATATAATCAGAAAAGTTGTCATGCAACATACAATTTAGTGTAGTTTCAGCATCAAAGAAATTAAAGTATTTAGTAAAATTAAGAAGTAATACTTTAGTATCTAAAAGAGAACTCTTTAAACAAATACACTGAATAAAAAGAATAAGTGATTTTGGGTGAGAGCAAGTACCCTTTGAGTTTCTAATACTAAGTGAATGTTATGAACTTATTCCTTAGGGTTGGAAATAAGAACAACTCTTGTATTAGAGAAACACAAGAGAACTCAATAGAGATCTCTTTACAAAGTAGTCTATCTTATATACTACTACCTATGGTCTGTGCTCACTACTGTGCACCCTACCCTAAATGACCATGTGTAGAATATGAGGCCAACATGTGTTGTTCATGTTGTGTGACGTCATTTGTTCTCGATCCTTCTGTTAAGTTCTCCTATGTCCCGTGATCTGTCTTGTGACTATACCATCAGTTTGTGACTGCTGTGACAGCATGACCAATCAACCCTAACCCTAGTTATTCTAAAAATAGAAAAATAGAAAAATAAATTGAAAAGAAAATAAAAATGAAAAGAAAAATAAAATAAACCAGGTCCAACTTCCTCAATTTTGATAGTAAAGATATCAGTATATACTAAAAGAAAAGAGTTGTTATAACTCATATTTAAGTAATAGAATAAAAGACAACTCTTGTATTGAGTAATACAAGAGAACTCAATAGAGTTCCAAGTATAAGATAGTCTATCTTATATACTTCAGACTATGGTTTGAATGCTCACTACCACTAACCTACTCTAATATCTATATATCTATATGCTTTTCATAAGGCTAACATATTATTACTATGTTATATGATATTACTTATTTCAGAATCTTTTATAACTTTCTCTATGTCACATGATTGTGTGACATGTGTGATATCACATCACATCCTTTACTTAATATTCAAAATTAAAAAAAGTAAAAATAAAAACCAAAAATAAAATAAATAAAAAATTAAAAAATTAAAAAAAAATAAAGAGAAAGAAAATAGGATAAATTTAAGTTTATTGTTTACAACTCTGATATTACTCTTTCTTCAAGATTTCTTTTTTGGAGAAATTGACTTTTATTTTTACCAGTTTTTTTCCTAAATTCCTTAGATATTTCTTCTTAAACATCCTATTATTTTATCTATATAATATATTTACTATATACTTTCCTAACAACTCCCCTCTCTTGAAATCTCATTCTTTTGCTATATTTAACTTTTTCTATTTTCTAACTTGAACACTCAGCTTTTTCTCAAACTCTATTACTACTTTCTTTATATTTTCTAAATTCTTCTCTTTCTTTTATGTATCTCTTTATACCATAAACCTCTTCCACTATACTAAGTACTTCACTACTTCTCTTATTTTTCTTTTATTTTTATCTCTTACTCTTTGACTTTATTTACTTTTACTAGTTTTACTTTTTCCACTTTTTGTTCCTTCACTTGTTCTTTATATTATATAACTCTGCTAACATTAACTACTAAGTGGATTCTCATAAAAACTGATAGCTTCAACCTTACTGCCTTTTTTAACACTACTTCCTCAATTATATATAGCTTTATATATCTCTTTATCAAAATTTTTACTGGTCTCTCTTTGAATACTAAATCTTTCATACTTAGCATTATTCTATTTTCTTTTTTCCATTTCTCAGCCTCTTTCTTTCTTTTATCTACTTATTTCTTTATTATTATGACTTAGGTCTAAAATTTAAGATAAAAGCATACTTTTATATTAAGTAATACAAGAAAACTCAATAAAGTTCCAAGTATAAGATATCTACTTTATATACTTTATACCATAGTCTATACATACCATATAACTAACCTATCCTAATATCTATATGCTTTTTATAATACCAACATATTGTTATCATACTGTATGATATCATCTATTCCAGAGATTTCTATATTCTTCTTGTTACAACTTAAAAACCTTAGAGCTAGTTAATAAGAAGAATTTTGTATTGGGTTAATACAAGAAAACTCGATAGAGAGCTTTTTACAAAGTAGTCTATCTTATATACCTATTCAGATGGTCTGTGCTAACTGCTGTGCACCCTACCCTAAACAACCATGTATTAGACATGAGGTCAGTATATAGTATACATGCTGTATAATATCACTTTTTTTAGAACCTTCTACATCTTTCCCCTATATCTTGTAATCTGTGACCAATCATCAACCCTAACCCTAAGTTCTATAAATAGAAGATATGAAAATAAATTGAAATGAAAATAAAAATAAGAAAAGAAAATAAAAAGAAAACTAAGTCTACTTCTTGTGATCTTGACACTTCTCATTTGTTATATGATTGTGTAATCTGTGTGACATCACATCATACCTTCTATCTAAGTTCAAAATAAATAAAAAGAAAAGAAACATTAAAATAAAATAAAAATAAAAATAAAATAAAGCCAAATTCATTACTCTCAATTATAACATTTGTTTTTTTCTAAGCTTTCTTTAATACTACTCTTGCTTCCTTCTATACTTTCTTTCTCTTTTTATAAACTTTATTGCCTTTTTTACTTTTTCTTTTCTCCTAATATTTGTTTCTATTCTTAATTCTCTACCATAATTTACTATAAACAGAAATACAATAGTTGCTAAGTATACTTTGTTATTTAATAAAAATTCTACTATTACTAGCCATTCTGACCAATTCTTTTATTTGTAATTCACAAAGAACTAATGATATTACTCTAATTCTTATTTTATACATTTGGTTTGTCCATTTGTTTGTAGATAGAAGAATGTTAACAACTTGGTTTTAATTCTCAACATTCTATTCAACTCTTTAGTCAATTCTGCTACATTTTCTATTTGATATCACACTCTTCAGTAACCTATGCAACTTTTATATGTTATCTCTAAACAATCATGCCAACTCTTCTGCTATTATTCCTTCTATGTCATAGTATGCTTGAACTTTTATATTTTATTTTGATTTTATTTTATTTTTATTTATTTTCTTTGATTTGATTTATTTTTTTCTTTTATTTTATTTTATTTTATTTCTTGGATGATGAAGAGGCATGTAACTATGGTCATATGATACATCACATAATGTAATATTATAGGTCTAGAACATAGTAGAAGAAAATAGAATAATGACATCAAGAACATAGTTACAGTATATTTATCTTGTAATAATAGTATAATAAACTCATGAATGATATATGTAGTTTAGGGTAGGACTTGTACTAGTAGTATATATAAGGTAGGAATACATTAGAAACTCCTTGTTAAGTTTTCTTGTAATCTCCATGAGATACTTCACTCTTAAGTTTACTTAGTAGTCTATTAGTCATTTTTAGACTAGTATTTACCACAACATTCTGTTATTGCTACAAAGTGTGCTATCTTGAACAACCTATCATGAACTACTAAGATTGTATCTTTTTCTGCTACTAACAGCAACTTTATAATAAAGTCTACTATTAAATATATCTATATACCTTGTTAGCTATCAACTTTTCTGCTAGTGTCTCTGTATGATTTTTTATTCTCTGACATATATCAAATCTATCCACATATTTTCTATATCTTTTGTTACTTCTGTCCATCAGTAATTCCTTGTAACTGTTGTGGCAACCACTAGACTGAATTGTCCAACGGTCTTACTAACAAGTAAAGCTCAGAATAGGCTATGATGTGGGAATTCACAAGAGAACTCGACAAGGAGCCTCTTCTTAATTAGAGTCCTATTTATACAAAGGGTTCATGGTCTGTGCTACTAATAACTAACCCTGCCCTTATGTCCATGCTTCATCCTCATTCCTGTCTCATGTCCTACTCAAGGCCACCATGTGTACTCCAGGTGCCCTGACGTCATCTTCCAGACCCTTCCATCATGTTCTAGGCTTATGACGTCACATCATGTGACCTGTCATGTGACTTCCTTGTCACGTGCCTTCTTCATTGTCCTAAAAGAAAAAAAAAAACAGAAAAAGAAATATAAAATCAAAAGAAAAATAGATAAAAGAAAAATAAAATGTTAGGTCCAAAGCGTTCCATAACAGTAACCAACTCTGTTATCTTCTGTCTCTCTCCATATTCTACTACTAGCATATTATAGTATAACCAGATTACCTTTATTCTCAACTCCTTATTCTTTAGTATATATATATTTACTTTCTTTAATACTAACTCTCCCCTCTACTTGCTATTTATCTCCTCTTAATACTTTTACCTCTACTTTCTTCATTTTTTCTACTACTCTAACTATTTCCTTATCCTTTCTTCTAGTTGTTTTTATTTTTTCTATTATATCTACCTCAGATCCTTCTACTACTACTAAACTATGAATCTATTACTTCTTTATTAATTTTTGATTTTTGATATCTTTTTCTACTTCTACTTTCCAGTCCAGTCTCTTACTGAATCTATTTGCTTTTTCCATTTTTTCTCTAGTATATGTTTTAAGATGAAGTCAAATCTTAACAAATATAATCTCCAATAAGCTTGTCTTAACTTCTGCACTTTCATGAAGTATTCTAAATCCTTGTGGTCTGTCCAGACTTCAAACTTGAATTTTATACTCTTTAACAAGTATTTTTAATCCTCTAACTCTCTAATCATAGCTAACATTTCTTTATTATAAATTTCATAGTTTTTCTCCATCTCATTGAGAAATTTTAAGAAGTAAGCTATAGGTCTCCATTATCTATTCTTACATTCTATTAATAACACTTCTTTTGTTGCATAATCTGATATATCAACTTCCATTCTCATTTTTTTGTCTAAGTTTAGTACTGCTAACACTAGTTCTTTTGTGAATCTTTTCTTCAATTTCCTAAACATCTTCTCCTGTTTCTCTATCTAATTTTACTTCTGATTCTTCTTTACTAAGTTGTGTAATGGTTTAACTATAAATGCAAAATCTTTAATAAACCACTAATAATAATTGGCTAGCCCTAAAAACTTTTGTATGTCCTTGATCTTTTTAGAAGTTAGCCAATCCAGAACTTCTTTTTCTTCTATCTTAATTCCCTCTAGTTCTATTACCACTTCTAAAATTACCACTTTTCTGACCTTTTACTAGTATTTCTCTAGTTTCACATAAATATTATCTCTTTTACTATCTTATCATATCTCTCTTCTTCTTCTGTTCCCACAATTATATTATCAATAAAACTTGCCACCTCTTCAGTATTGATTAAGTGCTGTAAGATCTTATTTATTATTGTTTGAAATGTTACTAAGAGTTAGTTAGTCCAAAAACATAACTGTAAAATCAAACAACCCTTTTGAAGTCATGAATGCCATCTTCTACTCATTTTTCTTCTTTATCCATATATTATTATAACCCCATTGTAAGTCTAACTTAGTAAATACCTTTTTAGTACTGATATTTTCTATAATGTCTAAAATTATCAGACATAGTTCACACCAGAAGGCAAAAGTCTGTAGAGTTGGCTCAGGAATACATAAAGTATAAAAACTCTATATAATGAGCTCAGTACTGCAGACTTGTCAGAACAACTTTAGCTTTAGCTTATATACTGTACTATCTGTCTGCTATATAATTATAATTTTAGATGAGTGGATGAAATCCAAGATAGAAGTGACTGCTAATATTGGTATATTATTATTGAATACCAGGAATCAAGTTCAATAGAAGTTATCTTTGTCAATTATCAGACTAGTGAGTTATAGTATAACTACTAGTCTTATATACAAGTCAGATAGTTAGAAGATGCTCAGAGGTTTCAGTATACAGTTCCAAGCAAAGATTTCAGTAGTGAAATACTGACAGAGATTAGATAGGAGAACTTTGCTATGAAAGACTGAGTTTAATAGAAGTATCTCTATCATTGTTAGGTGCGGTTCACACCGGGGTAAAAGTCTGCAAAATAGACTCAGAGATGTGTGGACTTGTGGAACGACCTTGGCTTTAGCTTATGTGCTGTGCTATCTATCTGCTGCATGGTCACAATTTTAGATGATAGAGAGAAGTCCAAGCTGGAAGTAAGTGCTAATTTGGTGTGTTGCTGTTGAACACCAGGAATTGAGTTCAATAAAAATTATCTTTGTTGATTATCAGACTTGTTGTGGCAATCACTTATTACAATGACAAATGACTGCACAAGGCAGTAAATCTCTTAATATAGGATTTAGAGTGGGAAGTTCACAAGAGAACTCGACAAGGAGTCTCTGCTAAATTAGAATCCTATATATACAAAGTACACCTGGTCTATACTACAACCTCATGTCCACCTCATTTCCTACTCAAGGCTATCATGTTGTATACATGTGCCCTGACATCATCTTTCAGATTCTTTCATCATGTCCTAGGCCTATGACGTCACATCATGTGACCTGTCATGTGACTGTAGTGTCACGTGCCTCTTCATCATCCAAAATAAAAAGAAAAGAAAAACAAAATTAATATAAAATCAGAAAAATAAAATAAAATAAAATAAAAATTGTTAGTGTCCAAAGCATCTTATAACAAGACTAGCAAATTATAGTGTAACTACTAGTCTTATATACAAATGGATATTATAGGAGATGCTCAGGGTTTTAGTAATAAAGCCCCTATTACCCTGAGCAGAGGTTTCAGTGTTAAGACACTGACAAGAGTAACTCTGTCATGGAAGACTGAGTTGAATAGGAGTATCTCCACCATGGAAGATGGAATACCTGGATGGTTGCAGCACCACCATAAGGCATGTTGCGAGAAAGGTGGCCACCATGGAAGGCAGGCTTGTATAATTGGAAGATGATATCACCACAGGAATGTAATTTCCAGACAGGTGGACTTGCATATGACAATCATAGAAGACTGTCAATATTATGGGAACATATTACAAGAAGGATGGCTATCATAGAAGATAGGTTTGTGTTAGAGATGTTATAATAATAACATCACCATAGAGACATATCTTTGGGTTGGGTAAACTTGACATACAACAAGTTAACAGGTAATGGTGTTGAAAATAATAATAGTGGAGTAGAAGAAGATAATATGTAAATTAGTAAAGAAAAGAAGCTAGTGCTAGCTTTACTCTCAGACTTGTATTCTAAACTTGAAGCAATCTCTGTTTCTGGTCTTCTTACACAACCTGAGCTAAATTTAAAATCATAACAAGAGCAATTCCCTTTTAAGATTCTAATAATGACAGCTAATAGTATCTGGTTATCTTTTTAAAGAAAAAGTAAAAACCTAGTGAAAATTTAGATAAACTGCAAAAGCTTAGAGCATCTTATGATAACCAAAAAATTAGCCAGTAACAAGCTCAATAGTTAGCATAATTTCATTTTCTACTCTATTATTGTTTTGGAAGATATATGAGTAAACTAAATATACTATCTCAACAACTTGATCATAGTATTAGCTTCTGTGATAATGAGAGTATAATACTAATCAAGCTAGAGTTATTAGTTGCTAATGTACAAAGCGGTTGTATGATCAAGCAACAAGATTTTCAGTACAGTCGGGACAACATCTGATGGAATCTGGTGCATGATAAGGCCATAGAACATGTCCATTCTCGCTAGTTGATTCTTGGGTAAATCTCCACGCGATTCCTTGGCGAGATTGAGCACAAGGAGAAGTAGGTCCTGACGAATTCGGGTCACCAATGAAACGAGTAACCGTGTCTACATAAATCCACAGCCCATCAGCAAGTTTCACGAGGACAGCGACGTCAGCTTCGGGACACCATGATGATGGGAGATTATGCTCTTCTCTGATTTTGTTGAGCTCCTTCTCAAAGAATATGAGGATTTCATGGTCATCCGGCGAGGAGAGGGAGGGGGGGTCGAGGGTGTGTAACAAGGGTGAAACAATATTAGCACTCATCAGGTGCTTGATATGTGGCTCTGGGCGACTCAGGAATGAACCATCGGAACGGTGTGGTGCGCTCACGGATCGATGTAGCGACAATATCGATTATCTCGGCCTGGGCAATCCTGCTGTCGACCTCTGCGGTGGAACCGTCGACCTCATCAAGGCCATCTAAGATGATCACCCATCCTTCATGGGAATTGACCTGCCGCAGAGGTTTGGTGAGGAGTTCTTCAAATTGGACTCGTCGTGCAGCAGTGAGAATGGTAGGATCTTTCAGGATTTCACGATCAAGGATGTCACCAATTGGAGGGAATTTGACAGCAAGTTGGTAGGCAATCGATGTGAATACACGATCAGGATTATTTCTCTTGTTGGGTCTGGAGAAGAAAATCGAAGCACAGAGTTTGTTTTCTGTCGCCAGTGACTCTGCACAACTTTGTGCAATAGCACTTTTCCCAACACCGAAGGGGCCATACAGCTGCTGTGGGATATCACCTGAGCGACCTATTCCCCAGTCTGTGATTGTTGTCCTTAGATCCTGGCGACTATCATAGTGACATCTCGGAGGCGGCCAGCGACTGGCTGAATTGTAGAATGCGTCTTGCATCGAATGACCAAGCAGCCTATCAAGACCTTGATACTATTGTGCCATTCTGACATACAACATACCCCATACACTCACCAGGTCTTTCTCGGGGTGGATGGTCGCTACCATTGAATATCGGGTTGTTGATTACGAAACCATGTGCAACTTCCAGTATTCTGGATGGTAGAGGACATGATGGTGACAAGACGGCTGTAGACTGATGGCAGTCAGAGCAAGGGATCGTTCCTTGTACAATCCACTTCAAAATACATCTGGAAGCATGTTCCATTTATACACATCACAGACTTCTTCCTCTCACCATCACAATCGCAAATTTTCCCGTGATTGACACAGAATATGCTGGACATGGATCCAGTGGCAAGAGCCCTCCAGATACAATGATCATTCAGAGAGACAGAGACCGCCTCATGATGGTACTCGATCCCACCACACTCTTGTCGCGAGTCCACGATGGGAAAAGAGTCGTTAATTTAGCTGCAATTTCTATAACATGTCTCCATGAACAAGTTAGTCAAAATTCATACAAGAAATTGAGCGCTGAGAGGCGAGACGGAAGCGCTACCTTACCAACTTGGGCAAAACAAGACTGTTCAGCGATAGAGTAGATATAATATAGAAAGAAACATGAGTCAAAAATTACTCTGGTCAAGTGCCCTGATCGAAGATACTTCAGGTGAGAATAACAAGCCTAATGTCCAAAGCGCCCCCAGTTTGGTTCAGAAATAGATGACAGTTAGTGTGAGTTGTCATTTGAGGTAAGCAGAAAATCCGAAGAGCATAGTGAAATTGGCAGTGGCAGTCATGAATGTCAATAACAATCCTTTCAAGTACTGTCTTCCCAGCTCTCCCCTGTCATGCCTGCACACTAAATATTCCCTCTCGGAGCATCTAGGCATCAACTTGCAATCGCTATCAGGAAATTTTCGTAGATAAAAGGTATAGACTGATACTCAATCCCTTTCTGTTTTATTCAATTCCCCGCGACGTTCCTCCAGAGATTTCTAGTTGCATTCTGCGCTTCTTCCTCTGGCAGCCATCTTGTACCACTTGTGATATCGTTAACCCGTAATCAGAGTGGGGGATGTCAGTGCATGAATCACCATGTGGTGGTATATAGGCGTTGATAGGCGTTCGCATGAAGGCGAAGGCAAGGAAGCAAGACAAGAGACGACGTTCAGATATGGGCCTACTCTTTGCCAATGAACGTGACTGTTGTGCCATGAACCATCAAAGACGACAACTAGTCGTTCAAGTTCACTTTGGTCCATTCGAGATGCTCACTTTCGTCCTCTCGGAATATATGGATTATTCCTGAAACTAGGATGTAGGCTTTGCAAAGCGCCCAAAATACTTGCCTCCTCATGTCAGCATTGAACTTCGACCCAGATATAGAAGGATCTATCAAAGGGCCATGGTGCGAGTAAGGAGGTTGATCATTTGGAAAGCCAACAGACGGAACATCCCTGTACGCGCGGAAGTGCTCTCCAAGTTGTAAGCGCATAGAAATTCTGCAGCATGGCATCTACATGTTTGACCTCACATTTAAATGAAATGCGGCATCGTCAATGTATGAATTCCCCAAGCCAAAATGGGAGCCAGCACCAACACGAGGATTGGATGTTAACCGAATCTCGAACCCAAGCCAGTTGTGCC
>Ga0157358_1001144_pt1 | contig 11523 bp, 7 predicted proteins | sample AttcapACBM2_FD_111484 | JGI IMG/M metagenome (GOLD analysis project Ga0157358, IMG submission 111484) | Fungus gardens microbial communities from leaf cutter ant in Botucatu, State of São Paulo, Brazil - Atta capiguara ACBM2 | ecosystem: Host-associated > Fungi > Mycelium > Unclassified ...
CGGGCGCGGCTTTGAAACCCCGACCATCAATGAGCTTTCCTATCGTTCGGATAATGCGACCGGCCTGAACCTGGGACTGAAACCCGCCACCAGCGACACGCTGGAGGCAGGCACCAAAAAACGCATCGGCAATGGCCTGCTGAGCGCGGCGCTGTTCCAGACTGACACCCGCGATGAGATTGTGGCAGATGCCAGTAGCGGCGGTCGTACCACCTATAAAAACGCCGGTCAGACACGCCGTCGCGGTCTTGAGCTGAGCCTGGACCAGCAGTTTGCCTGGGACTGGCGGCTGAAGATGGCTTACACCCTGCTGGATGCGCGCTATCGCAGCAACGCCTGCGGCAGTGACAGCTGTGACGGCAACCGCATTCCGGGTATTGCCCGCAACATGGCCTACGCAGGCCTGGGCTACCTGCCCGAAGAGGGCTTCTATGCGGGAAGCGAAGTGCGCTACCTGAGCCAGATTGCCGCTGAAGATCAGAACAGCGTTAACACCCCCTCCTACACGGTGGCCGCACTGAACAGTGGCTATAAATGGAAACTGGACGCGTGGACGCTGGATCTGTTTGGGCGGGTCGATAACCTGTTTGACCGGCATTACGTGGGGTCGGTGATTGTGAACGAGAGTAATGGCCGTTATTTCGAGTCTGCGCCCGGTCGTAATTACAGCGCTGGATTCACGGTGAGTTACGCATTTAACTAATTTAATAAGTGGCTTTTATAAAGCCACTTATTACCGTCGAACCCTGCATTGCCAATTAATAATATCCGTTACCTTCTTAGTTGATTAATAACCCACACAAGCCCGTACTCATAAGAAAAGCCCCTTATTTACCCACCCCCGTAACCTTAATGTAACCAGAACCCTCTTTTGATAATAGAAACCGGGGCACATTTGGGATAAATCAAATATAAAACCCGCCTTCCCTGATAAATTATTCTCAGCTCAAACGTATCTGCCTAGCCGCACATTGAATAATTAATCTTTCTGTGTGCGCGTTGATTTTTCGTGCCACACAGGGAATGTTTTGCTGATGAATAAGATAATGAGTCGTTTAACGCCGCTGGCGTTACTGACAGGATTTATGATGAGCGGTAACGTGGCGGGTGAGAATATCGGAAGCCAGACAGGGGCCAATATAACCCTGAATGATGGCGACATTCTGACCGGAGACGCCACCTATTCAGGCGGGCTATATGGCGTCGTCAATCCCTACAATCAGACCGGAATTGTTAATCTGGGTCGTCGCGCTTTTATAAACGTTACTGATGCCGATAATTATGCACGCGGCGTAGTCATCTGGGGGAATGAGAGCCAGCTGTTTGCGGAAGGACTTACTCTCAATATCAGTGGAAATAGTGCCCTGGGCATTAATATTACGGGTCAGGATATTACTGCCGATCTGGGGACGGGAACCACTGTCAATGTGACCGGAACCGCCACCGCTTCCGGTATCCTGATTCGGGGAGCGTCATCGCTGAAAGCGGAAGCCCTTACGGTGAATCTGACAGGAGACAGTGGTTTTGGCCTCAGCGTCAGCAATGCGGGCACCCGCGTAGACCTGGGGAGTGGCAGCACCCTATCGACTCAGGGCAGAGGAAGTCACGCTATCAGGGTCCATGCCCTGAATGGGAAAGAGTCATCCCGCCACACAACACTGACCGCAAATCAACTGACGCTCAACACGACAGGCGATTCTGCTTATGGCCTCAATCTGCAGGCCGATTCGCTCGCGAATCTCGGATCCGGAAGCACCATCACGACAACTGGCGCGAACGCCTTTGGTATCTGGAACTTTGGTGAACTCGCCGCTGATAATCTGACCATTAACGCGACAGGAAGCGGCTCAATCGGTCTTGAAGTGCGTCAGAATGGCGTTGCTGACATTGGCCCCGGCAGTCAGGTAACGTCTGCTCAGGCTGGCAGCATCGTCGCCAGCGGCACGTCAGCAATCATTAACTTCAAAGGAACAGCAGAACAGCGAAACAGCCTTCATTCAGGCGGTTCTTATGCCGCATCTGCCCAGACGTCTGGCTCCTCTGTTACGCTTGATGAGACCGATATTACCAGCGCCGACATGGCGCTGTGGGCGCTGAACGCGGGTCATATCTCGGCGAATAATGTTTCCATCAGTAGTTCAGTGACTCCCAGAGCGGCGCTTTATGCAATGACAGGCGGCGAGATCAATCTGACCGGTAATGTCGATATCGCTATGGCTTCGGCAGATCAGTTCGCCATCGCCACGCAATATAACGAAGGTTATGCACAGGGCGTGGTTAATATCGACGGCAAACTGAATATGACAGGTTCCGTTTATTCCCGCGGCGGATTCGTTGATTTAGCGCTGCAGCCCGGCTCGGTCTGGCAAGGCGCAGCCATCAGCGACGGTGTAAATAAGGGCTATCTGAATACGACCTTAGATAAAAGTGACTGGTATGTCAGCGCAAATTCAAATGTGGATCGGTTAAACATGAATAAGGGGCGGATTGATTTTACCCGGTCAATCTCTGCATCCGATTATTCCACCTTAACCGTTGCCGATCTGTCAGGTAGTGGTAATTTTAATATGCGTGTTGATCTGGCAGGTGAAGGTGATGGCATTAATAACCATGGCGATAAGCTGGTTGTCACAAACAGCAGCCAGGGTGACTTCACATTGTCATTTGTTAATCAGGGCAGTCTGGCGACAACAGGCCATGAGTTATTAACCGTGGCAGAAACTCCTGACGGAATAGCAAATTTTACCACAGCATCAGATATTGAACTGGGCGGCTATCTCTACTCAGTGCGTAAAACCGGCACGAACTGGGAACTCTACTCTTCCGGCGGCGCATCAGCACCGGAACCAGAACCCGCTCCGGATCCTGCTCCGGATCCGGCACCAGAGCCAGCCCCTGCTCCGCAGCCTGCGCCAGAACCAGAACCTGAACCTGAACCTGAACCGGCACCGACGCCAGCGCCCCCGATTACCACCACGGCAGATGCAGGCGGTAATTTCCTGCATGTCAGTTACCTGATGAACTATGTCGAAACGCAAACCCTGTTTCAGCGCCTGGGCGACATCCGTCAGGACCATGCGAAAGGGAATGTCTGGCTGCGGGGCTTCGGCGGTAAACTGAACGCCTTCTCAGGCGGCAGACTGAGTGACTTTGAAATGGGCTACAGCGGCTATCAGTTTGGCGCAGATAAGCATCTGGCCGACGATATAAACGTGTCAGGCGGCCTGTTTATGGGGACCACCCACGCCTCACCTCACTACCGCGGGGGCGAGGGTACGGCCAAATCAGAACATGTGGGGGGCTATCTGACCTGGGTCGCTGACAACGGTTTTTACGTTGATCAGGTCGTTAAGATCAACCGCATCCGCAATCAGTTCATGGTGAAAGATAGCCAGCAGAATCCGGTCTCCGGTCAGGCCAAATCAAATGGATTCACATTTTCCGTTGAGGCGGGCAGGCGTTTTCACTTCTCTCCTGATGACCAGGGCTTTTATCTCGAACCTCAGGCTCAGATTACCGCAGGCCGGCAGAAAGGGTCGCAGACCCGGGCCAGCAACGGTCTGGTTATTGCGTTTAAAGATTATCATTCCGTTAACGGTCGGGCAGGCGCGCTGGCAGGATACAGTCAGAAAAGTGGAGCAACGAATTACAATGTCTATTTCAAAACCGGCGTGGAACGCGAGTTTTCTGCCAGCATGCAATATGCTCTGAACGGTTCAACGGAGAAAGCGGATCTCAGCGGAAATGCCTTGCGCAACGGACTGGGAGTCAGTGCCGATATAGACACCGCACATCATCTTTATCTGGAAGCCGATTTAACGACCGGTCAGCGCTTTGATCAACGCCAGCTCAATGCCGGTTACCGTTTTAGCTTTTAACTGAAGGTGGCACGTTCAGCCATCCCTGTCCTGCCCTCCGTGGCAGGACTTTTTTTGCCTGATACTCAGTCAGATCAGGCCTGCGGCAGCAGCGCAACAATCTCCTCACTGCTGCCGGTTTCACCCAGGCGCGGGAAAATGAGATTGATGCTGTTGTTGTGCGTATCAATGTTGAGATCGGTCATCGCATCGGTTGCCAGCGTGACGTTGTAACCCGACTCATAGGCCTGTCGCGCCGTGGACTCCACACCGATACTGGTCGCGATCCCGCAGATCACCACCTGGGTGATGCCGCGCTGCTGCAATTCCTCGTGCAGCGCCGTGGCCTGAAACGCGCCCCAGCTCTTTTTGGTGATGGTGATGTCATTCTGTTGCGGCGTCATTGCCGGAACCAGCGTCGCCCAGTCGGCAGGCAGTTCACCGCTGTGACGGGCCTGCTCAGTGCGGCCTGGCGCACCACCGGCCACGTTAACCAGCACAACCGGCAGATTATGCTGGCGGAATGCCGCCGCCAGCGCGGCACAGCGCTCGATCACCGGCTGCGGCTCATGGACCAGTGGCAGCGCCACAATGCCATGCTGCAGGTCGATAACAATCAGCGCCGTTTTTGCATCAAGTGTGGTTACAGCCATATTAAATCCTTAAAGTGAATGGTCAGCGAGTCGCTGCAGTAAAGGGAGAACATCGGTCAGTTGCTGCTGTTCAGCCGGTGTCAGCCGGGCCTCCAGCGTCCGTACCAGCCAGTCGTCACGCATCGCGCGGCTGGAAGCAATCACCGCCAGGCTGGCCGCGGTCGGCAGGTAGCGGGTCTTGCGGCCATCGTGCGGGTCGGGTTCCCCTGTCACCAGATCCGCCGCCAGTAACCCCGCAACGGTGCTGCCCATCGACTGGCTGCGCACGCCTTCCGCCGCGGCCAGCTGCGTCACCGTCATCGCCCCGTCCCGCACCAGATGGCCCAGTACCGCCACCTGTGACCAGGTTAACTCACCGGGTGGGGCCGATTCGCGCAGGCGGCGACTCAGCTTACCCACCAGCATGCGCAGCAGGGCTGCCGATTCAGTCAGATCGCTCATTGCCGGTCTCCATAGCCAGGCGAAAGTATAGAGATACGAAGGTAAACTGTGTAGTTTACTCAGGTATCAATTTGTAACGTCCGGACGCTGCAGATAGTGGATCAGACTGTGAAAACGCAGTGGCGTCGCCAGCGGATTACGGTAGCTGTGTGCCACATCCGCCCTGAACTGGAACGCCTCCCCCGCCACCAGTCGTCGCCAGATATCACCGACGCCCAGCAGCAGCTCGCCCTCAATCACCACCACCTGCTCGACACAGCCCGCTTCATGGGGGGACGACTGGCTCTGCGCGCCCGCTGCCAGCTCAACCGCCAGCAGATCAAAACGCAGCTGCGGATCGTAAGGCAGCAGCGGATGAACCGTCATCTCGGCGTTGGCCTGGCTGAACCCGGCGACCGCGCCAGAGGGAAGCACCCGTCCGTCGATAAAAAAGGAAAAGGGAACGCTGAAACCGGTGGCGATCTTCCACAGCGTGGCTACGGTCGGACTCGACTCGCCGCGCTCAATCTGCCCCAGCATCGCTTTACTGACGCCGGTTCGCTCCGCCGTGAGCGTCAGGCTCCAGCCGTTGGCCTGGCGCAACTGTCTGAGCGCGGCGCTCAGGTGTTGCTGAAAATCTGCCATTTTTTCTCCTGCATTTTTCGTCAATGAGCTGACGTTATGCTGCCAGTGTAGCACTTGTGCGTTATAGCGTATCATGCAATTATGTGCGCTATAACGCACAACGCAGATTCACCTTCGCTGAAGGTGACAGAGAGAGCGATGATGAAAAGAGTGGGACATCCCCGTTTTACCCTGCCGATGGTGGTTTCCGGCTTTGTCGCCGTGCTGGTGGGCTACAGCAGCAGCGGCGCCATTATTTATCAGATGTTTCAGGCGGCGGGCGCCACACCGGCGCAGATCGGCGGCTGGCTCTCGGTACTGGGCATCGCGATGGGGATCGCCTCGCTGGGATTGTCGCTGCGCTACCGTATGCCGGTGCTGGCCGCCTGGTCAACACCGGGCGCGGCGCTGCTGGCCACCAGCTTTCATGGCATTTCGCTGAACGAGGCGGTGGGCGTCTTTGTGTTCTCCAATCTTCTCATCGTCCTGTGCGGGGTCACCGGACTGTTTGCCCGACTGATGAATCACATTCCCGCCTCGCTGGCGGCGGCGATGCTGGCCGGGATTCTGCTGCGCTTCGGGCTGCAGACATTTGCCGATTTGCAGACCAACTTTGTCCTCTGCGGCAGCATGTGTCTCGCCTGGCTGCTGGCCCGCCGCTGGCTGGCCCGCTATGCCATTCTGGTCACCCTGCTGATCGGTATCGCCGTCGCGCTGGCGCAGCACGCCATTCACTTTCCGCCGCAGCCCTTAAGCGTAATGCTGCCCGAACCGGTGATGCCGCACTTTACCCTGACCACCCTGCTGGGGATCGGTGTGCCCTATTTCCTGGTTACGATGGCGTCGCAGAACGCCCCCGGTATCGCGACCTTACAGGCGCACGGTTATCGTGCACCGGTGTCTGCCCTGATGAGCTGGACTGGCCTGACGGCGCTGCTGTTATCACCGTTTGGCGGTTTTTCCGTCTGTGTGGCGGCCATTACCGCGGCGATCTGCATGAGTGATGAGGTCGACCCCGATCCGCAGCAACGCTGGCGCGCGGCGGTGCTGGCGGGGATTTTCTATCTGCTGGCGGGTGCGTCCGGGGCGTTGATCGCCGTGCTGTTCAGCGCCCTGCCAGGAGTACTGATTGAAGCGCTGGCGGGACTGGCTCTGCTTGCCACGCTGGGCGGCAGCCTGCAGCGCGCGCTCGAACAGCATGCTGAACGCGACAGCGCGCTGATCACTTTTCTGATCACCGCTTCCGGCGTCTCGCTTTTGGGTATTGGTCCGGCCTTCTGGGGCCTGGTGGGCGGCATTGTCGCCCATCTGCTGCTGGTGCGCAGACGCGCCTGAATCTGCTGATCTCACTGAACTGGCGGTTGTTTTTCCGCCAGCCAGTGAAAAAAACGCTGGATTTAGCCCCTTTTCTGCCGTTTGATTTGCCATTGCCCCGCGTAAAATCAACGTAATCGTCGATAACACGCGATTTTCTGCCTCAGACAACGACCGATAAGGGCCCAACAGGTGGCAAAAACTTTTCTGCGCAGCGGTAATTTAGATGCAGTTCTGGCATTAGGTGAAAATGGCCAGCCGGTCTACGCCTCAGCACTGCAAATTCGTGAAACCCTGCGCCTGCGCCGTCAAAGCGCACTGGCAGATTGCCTGGCCATTCCCCAGGCCAACGACCGGGGCGACCGCCTCGACTGGTATGCCCCTTTCAGCGGCCGGGTGAAATCCTGGCTGGGTGCCAGCGATCATGAGCGTCGCGCGGCGCTGCAGCACCTTACCGCCTGCCAGCAGGATATGCAGGATCTCAGTACGCGCGCGCGCGCGGCAGAGAATCCGTCAATGCGCCTGTTTGGTGCGCTGCTGAGCAAAACCCTGCAATTTCCCGACCAGCAGTATGTTTATCTGGTCGATGGCAAACCGGTGATCACGTTCTGGGGCTTTGTCGACGCGCAGGCGCGCAGCCGCGATGACGCGCTGGCCTGCCTGCGTGACACCCTGGAAGAGAATCTGCCGGTGGCGCTGGTTGAACCGCCACCGGCTGTGTTGCCTGCCGCGCCTGTCGTGGCAGAGCCGGAGACTCTCGCGCCGCCACCGGTTCCGGAACCTGAGATCCTGCCTGAACCGGAACCCCAGCCTGCTGCGCCTGTCGACGCTAAGCCCGTTGCGCCTCTCCCGGCGCGTCGCCGTTTCCGCGTCTGGTATCTGCTCCCACCGGTCGCGATTGCCGCCGCCGTCATGGTGGCGGTGCTGCTGCATCGTCAACCCTCTGAGTCCACCCTGGTGGCAACGGCGAAGCCAGCGGCGACCCCGGCGACGGTGCCTGCTCCCGCTACGCCGGCAGTCACGGCGAGCCAGCCTCCGGTGGCTGCTGCACCGACCGAGGCCGCCAGCGCGCCCGCGGTGACGACGCCGGCCACCCTCACCCCGCCAGCGGTGACGGCCACGGCTGAAGCGCGCCCGGACACACAACCGCAGACAGCGGCCAGCACCACCGAGACTCCGCCTGCCGCCGCGTCTGCTACCCTTGCCAGTGAAGCGACCCCGACGGTACCGGCGAAGCCAGACGATCTGATTGTGACGCCGGATGCGGTGCGTGACGGGCAGGTGCAGGTGATCGATGGCCGCTGGCGGGTCACCATCAACCAGATGCCGACGCCAACCGGTAAGCCACCCGTGATGCGCTTCCAGTTTAAAAATGGTAAAGGCAGCGTGCAGGTCACTCAGGGTAATACCAGCTGTAAAGCCGATGTCAGCGCCGCCATGACCAGCGCCGGTAATCTGGTGATTGAGAGCCGCTACACCGCGAAGTGCCAGAACAATTCGCGCTACCGTATGCCGCTGCTTGTCTGCCACGCCAGCATTGGCGCCGCGCAGTGCGAAGCGCAGTTTGCTGAAGACCGGGTCTTCCCGATGACGATTAAGCGTGAGAGTAAATAACGATGCTGGCTCCCCTGATCGATGACAAACAAAAAATTTCGCTGATTGAAAACAGCGGCGTGCAGTTCCTGGATTTTGGTCTGCAACTCTCAGATACCCCGGCGCGCCGTCAGTTTGTGCGCCAGACGGCCAACGGCCCGCTGCTGCGCCTGAACGTCGATGGCAACAGCGGAAAGTTCCTGCTCTATCCGGAAGATGGCGGCGCTGCCGAAGTGGTGCGCCCGGAATCCGATATCGCGCTGGCGGACTCCCTGACGCTGCTGTCAGCCTGCTGGCTGCCGCTGCCCATGCTGCGCTGCGCCAGCGGACGTCGTTTTATCGGTGGCCCTGAAAACTGGGCGCGGATGCGTCTGGTTGCCCTGCCCGCACCTGACGCGGCGGGCAATACCCATCGCGTTACCCTTGCCTTTGATACCCGCTGCGTGGCGGAAGAGGATGGCGGCGAGCAGCTGGGCCTTACCCCGGCGGATGCGCAGAATGGGGTCACCTTTGCCCTCGCCTGGCACAACTACGAGCTGGGCGACTTTCTCGATCTGACCTGGGTCGATGGCTGGCTGCGCGAATCCTTTACCGACCGCGTCAGCGACCGCCGCGAGCAGGCGATCAAACAGGCGCTGCGTGAATTTGAGTATCAGGCGCACTACCTGAATCTGCTGGAACTGCTGGGCCAGCAGCTCGACCTCAGCGAGATCCACATTCAGGCCGCCACACTGCAGACCCCGGCAGTCAACGTCGATATCATCCTTGATGTGGGCAACTCCCACACCTGCGGCATCCTGGTGGAAGATCACCCGGAAGAGAGCAACGGCCTGAAGCAGACCTATGAATTGCAGCTGCGCGACCTCTCTCAGCCGCATCAGGTTTACAACGAGCTGTTTGACAGCCGTCTGGAATTTGCCGAAACCCGCTTTGGTAAAGCGAACTTTTCGCTGGAGAGCGGGCGCGAACAGGCGTTTATGTGGCCGTCGCTGACGCGTGTCGGTCGTGAGGCGAGCCGTCTGGCCCTGCAGCGTGCGGGACTGGAGGGCAGCACCGGCCTCTCCAGCCCGCGCCGTTATCTGTGGGATGAGGCACGCTATCAGCCGGGCTGGCGCTTTAACACGCCGGGCGAGCAGGCCGAACCGCTGGCTTATGGTGCCCCCTTTACCACGCTGCTGAACGATGAAGGCCAGCCGCTGTCGACGCTGGCGCCGGACGATCGTCTGCCGGTCTTTTCACCTCACTACAGCCGCAGTTCGCTGATGACCTTTATGCTCTGTGAGCTGCTGGCTCAGGCGCTGATGCAGATGAATAGCGCGGCTCAGCGTCAGCGTATGCCGCAGAGTCACGCGCCGCGTCAGCTGCGCCATGTGATCCTGACGCTGCCGTCCGCGATGCCCAAGCCGGAGCGTGAAATCTTTCGTCGCCGGATGCAGGAGGCGCTGGCGCTGGTCTGGAAAGCCGAAGGCTGGCTCGCGGATGAGGATGATCTGGCACCGGCCGTCTCCCGTCAGAACCCGAAACCTTTGCCGGATGTGCAGATGGAGTGGGATGAAGCCACCTGTGGTCAGATGGTCTGGCTGTTCAATGAGACGCAGGTCAACTTTGCCGGTCGCGCTGAAGACTTTTTCAGCAGCATGGCGCGTCCGGATCGGCCGCGCGATGAGGGCGAACTGCCAGGTAAAAGCCTGCGCATCGCCTCGATTGACATCGGCGGCGGCACCACCGACCTGGCGATTACCCAGTATCGTCTGGATGATGGTCAGGGCAACAACGTTAAAATCACGCCGCGTCTGCTGTTTCGCGAAGGCTTTAAGGTGGCGGGCGATGACATCCTGCTGGATGTGATTCAGCTGTGGATCTTACCGGCGCTGCAGCAGCACCTGCAGAAAGCGGGCCTGACGCTGGCGGAACCGCTGATGAACAAGCTGTTTGGTCACGACAGCCGCATGGACGGTCAGGCCACGCTGCGTCAGCAGGTTACGCTGCAGCTGTTTATTCCGCTGGCGCAGGCGGTGCTGGAGCGCTACGAGAACTGGGATCCGCTGGAGAGCCACGCGGAAATCAACGCCCTGTTCGGCGAACTGGTTGAGCAGACGCCTGGCGAGGCGGTGCTCGCCTTTGTCAACGGCGAGATCCAGCGTGAGCTGGGCGGCAACAGCCGCTTTGATCTGCTGCAGGTGCCGCTGGTCGTGAGCCTCGCGCAGCTGCACGGCGAGTTTATGCAGCACCGGATGGCCATTATCCCGGCGCTGCGCTCCATGTGTGAGGTGGTCTCGCTCTACCAGTGCGATGTACTGCTGCTGACCGGGCGTCCGTCACGCTTCCCTGGCATTCAGGCGCTGGTGCGCCATCTGCAGCCGCTGCCGGGCAGCCGCATTCTGTCGCTGGAAGGCTATCACACCAGCGACTGGTATCCGTTTAACAAGCATGGCCGCATCGACAACCCGAAATCGACCGCCGCCGTCGGCGCGATGCTCTGCCTGCTGGCGCTGGATCTGCGCCTCAGCAGCTTCTGGTTCCGCGCGGGCGATTTTGAACCTTACTCGACCATCCGCTATCTGGGTATGCTCGATGAAAACCAGGCCCTGACGGATGAGAATCTCTGCTACAGCGACATTGACCTCGACGATCCCGGCTTTGCGCTGGACCGGAAACGCAGTTTCCGTATCCGGGGTAACGTCTGTCTGGGCTTCCGCCAGCTCGATAACGATCGCTGGCCCGCCTCACCGCTTTACAGCCTGACGCTGAACGACCCGACGCTGGCGCGTAAAGTCGCGGGCGAAAGCGTGCTGCGCATCCGCCTGGCGGTCAAAGCCGGCCCCGGTGCGTCCGGCCCGGAAAACCTGGTGCTGAGCGATGCGCAGCTGGATGATGGCACCCGAGTGCCGCTGGAGCAGTTGAGTCTGAAGCTGAATACCCTGTCGGCGACCGGCAACGCCAATGCGCAATACTGGATTGATAGCGGCTCAGTATGCAAGAAAACCTAGATATTACAGTTAGTTAACCTTATTCGTCGCATAAAAAATAGGCTACTTTATGCGACGAAATCCTACTTTGCA
>Ga0157358_1001145_pt1 | contig 11522 bp, 7 predicted proteins | sample AttcapACBM2_FD_111484 | JGI IMG/M metagenome (GOLD analysis project Ga0157358, IMG submission 111484) | Fungus gardens microbial communities from leaf cutter ant in Botucatu, State of São Paulo, Brazil - Atta capiguara ACBM2 | ecosystem: Host-associated > Fungi > Mycelium > Unclassified ...
TGCTCCATCTCATAAGACAGATCAGGAGGATTGTTCACTGGTTCAGAGTCTATATCCATACCGTTGTTGACCATCCTTTCATGGTATGCAATAGATGATATTGTTGAAGACATTGATATGTCCCTAGATATATTCTTGTTAGTGAAGGAATTTCTACCTCTCACCTTATCAAAGTTGTCAAGTGCTGATCCTGCAAGAATGTCCATCCCTGTATTGTTTGAAGAGAGCATGGTTGGTAATATGAATGCTTGTGAGTTAGACGTAGTGGATGAGCTGAAATTTGAAGAGAAAAACAATTTATTCGCTATATTTCCAATAGATGCTACTATGCAAGATGGTGGTAAGAGGAAAAGAAGCAGATGACTGTGACAGATTGTGATAGTTATATATATCATCATGCTAAATCTAAACTTTAGATTCTGAAAATAAAAATAAAAGAAAAATAAATAAAAATGAGAGAGAAAATAAAAATAGTTAAGTTCATTATCTTCAACTCTAACAGTTAGAGTGAAAAAACAACCTTGTATTAGATAATACAAGAGAACTTAATAGAGTTCCAAGTACAAAATGTTTATCTTATATACACTTAGCTAATGGTCTGTGCTATACTAAACTTAGCCCACTCTAAAGAATATATATATTATATATGCTATTGATATGTGATATGATATTATTGCTCTAAAACCTTCTACAATATTCTGTATAACATGTGATTATATAACTATAACTTATAATTATATTATATAACATATAACCAATATATGATAGTTTGTAACAGTTACATATGATGTCATGCTAATTTTCTAAGCCCAAAAATAAGGAATTTTAAATAAATAATAAAAGTTTACTATCTTTAACTTTGATATACAAGATTATTGCTAATATAACAAATTTCCAGCCAAACATTGATTATACTACTTATAATACTGTTTATGAAATGTAGAATGCAATTGTACAAGACTATACCTACAAGAGTATATTCTTACAAGTATATTTAAAACATAACTTTATAGCTAGCTATTGCTCAAACACCAGACAAGAAAGATATTAGATTTTTTCTGAATGAACTTTGCTTAAAGTAAGCTAAACTTCTTGCTATAAGTGTTACTGTCAACAATAATGACTTCTATAGTACTATTTTGTTATTCTTATCTCACTAGATTTCAAATTTTGCATCTTCACAGTTAAAAGCTGTATATTTTAATTTATTTCTGAACTATTGAAAAGAACAAGATATATAGTAGCATAATACAGTATAAACAACTAACAATTACTTATCTGTAGAAAATATTATAATAAAGAGCTAAGAAATTATATAACAACTACTTAACTAAAACAGTCAATAAGTTACTAAATAGTCTTATATATTAAAAGTCTTGTAGGGATCACAAGAGAACTCAACAAAGAGTCTTCAATGTATTACTATTCTATTTATACAAATAGTTCATGGTCCATACTAATGATAAATAACTCTATCTTAAAGTTTATATATTAGCCATGAGTATAATATATATACCATGAGATAAATATACTGTTGACATGAACTTTAATATCTATTACAAACTTCATTCAGCTTGTATCTCTACAACCAGTAGACTGATTTTCACAAACTAAGTTATGCTATAAAGCTTCAAATAAGAGCTATCTGCACATATATGGGATGTACAAAAGCAACAACAAACAACTAAGATATCAGGTCATCAGTAACTGTAAAATATTTGTTTGCTAATATCTCATGAATGACTGGATGGATTCACATGATCAAACTTGCATTAGAAAGTGCTTATCAAACTGTTTCCATAGATATATGGTATATTACATAGTAATAAGTATTCATAGAGATACAAGCATATTAATGTAGTGACATAATTAGTTACCTTCTAAAATTAGCCTGACAGCTGCTATGACAGATGACAGCTCCCATCAGATACAAGTTTTAATCATATGATAGCAACAGCTTGTGCACAGACTATCACTCTTTTGTATATATACTTCTATATCTAAGGATTAGACCTTAGACTTAACAACATCAATTTACATCAATTATTTCTGTTGATACTGCTCATCACCTATTATCATTATTTCCTTATACTAAACCTCTGAAATACCATTAAGTTCAAGTATCACAACCAGTGAGTAGCTTATTTGTGATAATATCATTCTTCTAGTTCTTTCTTCTATATTCTAGGCTTATGACATTATATTATATGATGGCAGTTATATACCTTTTCATTATTCAAGAAATAAAAGAAATAAAAGAAAAATAAAGTCAGAATAAAATATAAGAGTTTAAGTATACCATAACAGTATCTCCTTTTTAAGATTCTATTTCTAGAAGAACTTATCTCCCTTTCTCTTTTCATTTTACTCAACTTCTCTCTTCTAACTTCTTCAAATATTTATCTTTAAACTTTCTATTATCCCATTCAAACAAGATTTTCACTATATATTTTCCTTATAACTTAAATATTTCTGCTTCTAGATTCAATGCCCTCTTTTTCTTTTTCTTTTCTTATCTGTACCTTTCTTATTTTTTCCTCTTTAATTTTCTTTTCAAATTCTTCTAAGTCCATTGTATTTCCTAAGTTCTCTAACCTCTTTCAAGTATCTTTTTCTCTATTTTTCTCTACTGGAAGAGGATACAATGCTATCCTACTCACATTAACTACTGGGTGAATCTACATCAATGCTGGTAACTTCAACTCTACTACATTTTTCTAGTATATTTATTTTATATAGTCTTACAAACTTTTCTATAAACTTCTTTATTTTCCTATTTCTCATCTATATCAAGTGTAGTTCATACTAGGAAATGAAGTCCACAGAGTGTATAAACTTTGTACTTGGTGATGCAAACTTGTAGACTGATCTTAGCTTTAGCTTATGTGTTACACTGTCTATCTGTTGCATTGTCACAATTTCAGAGAAGTAAGTGAAGTCCAAAAAAGAGATGAGTGCTGATTTAGTGTGTTACCATTGAATACTGGAGATTGAGTTCAATAAGAATTATCTTCATTGATTATCAGACTAGTGAATTACAATGTAACTACTAGTCTTATATACAAGTAGGAGATATAGGAGATGCTTAAAGTTTTAGTGTATTATCCTGAGCAGAGGTTTATGAAAAGCTAAATTAGATAGGAGTATCTCCATTATAGAAGACTAGATATCTGGATTGTTATATTATTGTTGTATGGATGTATTGTAAAAAGAATGGCTGTTATAGAGAATGGACTTGTTTTATAAATGTTGAGAAGGCAACATTACCATAGAGATGTATTTTCCAAATAAGTGATTTTAGCATATGATAATCTGCCATGTCAAATTCTTTGTACTCAACAATACTTTATCTTCCACTTTATACTCAACTGTTTTCTTTCTATTCTTATCTGCATATTTTTTTATTTTCTCCTATAATCTTGTCAACACTGCTTTTGCTTCTTCATGCTTCTTCATCATTTCTTTCACAAACTCCTCCACTTTTGCATACTTTCTCTTTTTTCTTATTTCAAAACTTTTGTTCATAGTTGATCTTGAACAGTGATAACTTTGCTACTGTATGTATTCTGTTATTAGAGGCAAACTCTGTAGTCACTAATTATGACTAATTGTTTTACTTATGATCAATGTATATCTTTAAGCACTATTCCAGCTCTTGATTTGTCCTCTCTGTCTATCTATTTGTTTATAGATAAAAAGCTGTTGATAGCTTCATTTCTATTTCCAACATCTTATTTAACTCTTTGATCAATCTCACTATAAACTGTAGTCTTTTATCTAAAGTTACACTCTTTGGCAACCCATACAACTTTCACATATTATCTCTAAACAACCTCACAAACTTTTCTGCTATTATTTTTTCTATTGTTATTATAAAATATGACATTTTCAAAAATCTATCATATACTACCAAAATTGAATTATGATCTCTAGATACTGGTAACTTTATAATAAAGTCTACTAATATATATTGCTACAGTTTCTCTGGCATTGTGTTTGGTCTTAGTTTTCCTGCTGGTATCTCCATCCTGTTTTTCATTCTCTGATACTGATTATATCTTTCCACCATATATTGCTTTGCCTCTTTAGTAACTCCTAGCTACTAATAATTTCTAGTAACCAATTCTACTGTCTTCTACTATTCTTTATATTTTGCTATCAGCATATCATGATGTAGCTAAATAATCTCCAACCTCAATCTCTTATCCTTTAGAATATATATCTTCTCTTCTTTTAACACTAATTCATTCTCAATCTGCTATTCATTATTTCTTAACACTTTAATTTCAGCTTTTTTCATTTTTTTTTACTGTTTTTACTACCTTATTATTCTTTGTTTCTAATTTTCTACAATTTCTTCCTCAGCTCTCTCAATTAACAACTTTTATTGCTTTGATCTCCAACCACTTCTTTTTTAATATTACTTAGTTTTCATTATCTCTTTTTACTTCTTCTGTCCAATCTGCTCTTCTGCTTAAACTATCTGCTTGTATCATACTTTTGCTAGCTATATGTTTTAACATGAAATCAAATCTTGACAAATATAAGGCCTATCTAGCCTGTCTTTAATTTAACTTCTGAGCTTTTATAAAATACTTCAAGTTTTTATGATCAGTTCAAATTTTGAACTAATTTTTGGTATCTTTTAAGAAATGTTTCCATACTTCTAAACACCTAATGATTGCCAGCATCTCTTTATTATAAATTTGATAATTCCTCTTCTTCTATAGCAAAGTCTGATATATTTGCTTCTACTCTCATCTTTTTGTCCAAATCTGGTGTTACTAAGACTGGCTTTGTTATAAACCTCTCTTTTAGCTCTTTAAATTCCTTCTGCTGTTTCTCTTTCCAATTTCACTTTACATCTTTTCTTGTCATCTTATGAAGGAGTTTTGCTATTTTAGCAAAATCTTTGACAAATCATCTATAATAGTTTGCTAACTCCAAAAACTTTTGTATATCTTTTACACTTCTTAGTACTGGCCAATCTACTATCCCCTAAATATTTTATTTTCCATCTTTACTTCATATAGTCTTATCACAACTCCTAAAAAGTTCACACATATTTTTCTAGTTTTACAAACAAATTATTCTCTACTATTCTTTTCAATACTTCTATAATATCATTATGTCTTTCCTTTGTCTCTATTTCTACCATTATATCATCAATAAATACTAATATATTTCCTGCCTCTATCATATTTCTTAGCAGATTATTCATTATAGCCTAAAAAGTCACTAGTAAGTTTATCAACACAAAGAACATTACTCTCAAAAGCATTCTCTGGTATTGAAAATGCTGTCTTCTACTTGTCTTTTTTCTTAATCCTCATATTTTTATACTTTCACCTCAAGTCTATCTTCATAAACATCTTCTTTCTTGTGTTATCTATCAAATCTGATATCAGTGGCAATAGATAATTATTTTTAATTGTCCAACTATTCAAATATCAATAATCTTGTACTATTCTCTTCTTCCCATCCTTCTTCAGCACAAAGAATACTGGTGATGTCTGTGGTAATTTTGATAGTCAAATATAGCCCTTCCTCAACTGATCTTTTACAAACTCTTAGATCTTCTTTCTTTCTATTCTTGACAATGGATATATATTTCCTTTTTTGGAACAAAGTCTTCTCTGAGATTTATAACATAATCTCAAGCTTTTCTTGTTGGCATTCTCTCTGACTTTTTTTTCTCAAATACTTTCAAATACTTATAGAACCTTCTAGGAACCATCTCTTCTACTGTCCTAATTTCTATCAAGTCTTCTTCCTCTTCCTGCTTTTCTTCTATCATTCTTACTATTTCTATCTCTTTTTTAACTGTTAGTTTTCTAAACTCTTTCTTCTTTTCTTTCTTTTTTTGTTTCTACTATTCTATCTTTGTTGGCTTTGTCTTATATTGCTTTTCACATTCATTTAGACATCTCATTATCTTCATCTTTCTAGTTTTCTAATTAATTTCTGAATTGTGGTGTGTCAGCTATGGTATCTCTAATATAACACTTCATTTCTGTCTATCTATCATATTTATTACTGTTTTCTCTTTATGCCCTCTGTAAAATAATTCCATCTCCACTGTATGCTTAATCAGTTCTTTATAATTAAAGATACCATCTACATTTCTCATATAAATTGGCCTATCTAACTTCTTCTTAAACCTATTCTTCTTTACAAACTCTGAACTCATCACTAACCTTGTTGCACTATTATTCAATAATACCTCTATAACAATTACTTCTCTTAACAATTTCTTCTTCTTTTTCACACTATTATTACTACTATCTGTTCTTGTTTTTAATACCTCTACTATTTTCTTCTTTAATCTTTCTTCTCTCAAAATCATTTTTCTATTCTTTTTTATTTTCTTTTTACTACCTTCTTCTTTATTCATTACTCTACTTTTCAAATTTATTTAAGGACCTCTATGTTGATCTCTCTTTTCTTCTCTTCTCTACATTTCTACAGCTACAAGCAATATGCCCAAATTTTTCACAACTAAAACATTTCCTACTCTTCTTTTCTTTCTTATTCTTATTTCTTTTACTCTTCTTCATTTATTGTCTTCCCTCTTCCTTTCTTCTTCTTCTTTTTTTTTTCCTTCTCTGTTCTTCTTTCTTCCATTTTTCATTATATTCTCTTCTTTTCTACTTTCTTTCTTACTTTTTTTTTCTGTCTCCTTCTTTTATATCATTATCAACTGTTTTTTTGTAATTCTCATATTTTGTTTAATTATTCTCCACTATCTGCTTCAATAACCTTATTGCTTCTTCTTTTACATATTTAATCAATTCTTCTACACTAATTTAATCAGAAATATTTTGATTAAAACTACTCATTATTATGGCATTTGGAAAATATATTTTCAAAAAATATTCTTCTATAAGTGCTAGCTAGTATTCTTCTTATCTAACCTCATACTGTCTACTAACTGCCTATCTACTATCTTATTGTCTACTACTTTAATAAACACTGGCTAATATCTCTAAGAAGAAAATCCCTAGTCTAAATGCTTCCTTACTGGATAATATTACTACTCTGTATAGACAAGTCACAAGGAAATCTGTAACACAAGCCTTCTACTCAAAAAATATAAATATATATTACTAAACACTATCCAATTAATAATGAGTATGTCTAGCTAGTAGCCTAAATCTGGTCACCAATATCCACAATAACCTTCTAGTGGCTGCTATCTATTCCTTAAGCTAGGGTTTGACTATATAAAGGTTTGTGGCAATTGACCATACTAGTTGTATACTGATAAGAAAGTAAGTAAAAGAAGACTATGTAATACAATATTCTTGAAGAGAGTTGAGTTTTACTATTGTGGCAACTAATAACTAAGATGGTCAATAACATACTAAGTAGTCTTATAGAGCAAAGAGTCTTATGAGAATCACAAGAGAACTTGATAAAAAGTCTTTGATATATTTCTACACTATATATACTACTAGTATATAATCTATGCTAATGATAATCTTAAGTCCATGTATTAGCTATAAATAGATAAAAAAAGAAAGTTAGAATATAAGAGTTTAAGTATATTATAACATTTATCCTAATCTACTGTCAGGTGTAGTTTATACTAGGAGATAAAGTCTATAAGGTTAGCTCAGAAATATGTAGTATATAGAAACTCTATGTAATGAGCTCAGTGATATAGACTTGTTAAAATGACTTTAGCTTTAGCTTATATACTGCACTGTCTGTTTGTTATATAGTTGCAACTTTAGATGAGTAGATAAAGTCTAAGATAAAAGTAAGTGCTGATTTGGTATGTTGCTGTTAAACACTAAAGATTGAATTTAATAGAAATTATCTTCATCAATTATCAAACTAGTAAATTATAGTATAACCACTAGTCTTATATACAAGTCAGATATATAAAAGATGTTCAGAGTTTCAGTGTATTACCCCAAGTAGAGATTTTAGTAGTGAAACACTAATGAGAGTCAAATAAGAGAACTTTGCTATAGAAAACCAAGTTTGATAGGGATATCTCTGTCATGGAAGACTAGATATTGTCATATAACAGTATCTCCCTCTTAGTACTAAGCTTTTATGTTTTTCTTATACTATCATGTCTTCTCCTTTCTCTTCAGATATTTTTCAAGCTAATACTGAAATATTAGAACAATAATGACAAGAAATGCTGTGATAGCATAAAGAGGAGCAAAAGCTCCAAGTTTACCTGGAAGAGGTGGCAGAAGTTCACTAAATTGAGTAAGCTACATAAAAGACAAGAAAGACTGCTGAGGCCAAAGTATAAAAAGAGGCTAAAAAAAAAAGCTTATAAGAAAGAAGAAAAAGAAAAAGAAATAACTGGAATATATGAAAAAACTTTAGAATAAGGTTTTGACTGAGAATACTGTACTTATAGTAGATACTGAAAACTTTCAGGTTATAGGAGCCAAATATAAAAAAATAGTCAACATTTTCTCAAAGAACAAAGCCAAACTATAGTCTTTTAAAATACATCCACTTAGATTTATCTTCAGTATCTTTATACTTTAGCCAGATTACCTTATATAGGAGCTTGCATGCCTATTAGCAATCAATTTTGAAGTTCACTATCTGAAATATTTCATACTTGAATTTCCTATCAAATATAACTAGTATAAGGACCAGTTGTATTCTCTTAAGAAAAATATTAGATGTAACAGGTTCAAACATAAACATATGAAAAACTGGATAAACAAAGCATATAGACTCAGAAAGACAAAAGATGAACAACAGTGTACTAGACTGAAAAATAATTTTATAGGGTCTGAGATATTTTTTAGAGAGTTTTTTTGAGGGCTAAGTGGTTTTAAAGAACTAAGCCTTGATAAAGACTTTATCATCTACTTTGAAATCAGATGTAGAAGAACATCATACATTAGTGGACTTTAATACTATTAGGCTATAATAATCTCAGTTTTAAGAGTACTCTATAATTCATCAAGGTCTGTGGCAAAGTTACAGGCTTGAGAGAAAGTAATATTGTATTCAGGATGAACAGTAATGTTTAGATGATATTTCTTATTAGCAAAGAATAGAAAAATACTGGTAGTAGCACTTGAAGTATTATTGTAAGAAAACTCTGTAAGAAATAGAAGTTTAGACCAGTTATCTTGCTGATAATTACAATATATGGAGGTATTGCTTGAGGGTCTGGTTTATGTGTTTGGTTTGTCTATCATCTTTGGAGTAATAGTCTAAAGTGAAATGAAGTTACATGTATAAAGTAATACTTAAAGAACAGAAAAAGTTTGACACAAACTCTGAACCTCTATCAGAGATAATGTGGAAAAGAACACCATATTTAGAGAGCATATAGAGAATAAACAGATGTGATAGTGTTATAGGCAAAGATAAAAATTGCCTGCTTAGTGAGCTAGTTAACTATAATCAAGATAGTATTAAACATGACAGGAGTTTCTCAATGAAGTCTGTAGAAATGGAATTCTACAGTTGTTTGGGAATAGAGAGTTACTTGAGAGATTCATAAGACTTGTAACATTATAGTTTGGATCATATACAAATGACATAAGACTTACAGAATTGTTGTACATCAGCATAGAGGCTGGGCCAGAAATATCTGTAGTGAACTAGTTTTAGTATTTTGTTCTGACTAAAGTAGCCAGCAAGAATGTGATCATGATTATACTAGAAAACATATATATAGAGATTACCAGTAGATAGTACATAGATTCTATCATTAAAACAAAAAAGACTATTAGGGTCTATAGACCATTAGTCATCTGTAGTGATGTTTTTTGTAGTGATTAGATCACTAAAATGGGCTAAAAGAATATCTTAGTACAGAATATCTAGATTAACAACTATAACTGCATAAACAAAAGAAAAAAAAGAGAATAGTTATTTATATAGAGGCTACAAGTGGGGAAGAGATGGCATAGTGGAAGAGTCCCCTGTCCATATGTATTATGCCTACCTTAAACTTACTTGAGGTTATGGGTTCAATTCCTTAGTAGTCCTTTGTATTAGGTAACTATATAAAAAGGTTAGGGTATTGATACTCCATACATAATCCCTTCTGTAAGCATGGACTGCTATTATGCCCCATGTAATAAATTGTTGACTTAAAAAAAAAGTTGTTCTTTAATGAAGATAAATTTAAAGTTATAAGGGTTGATTGTGGCATAGCCAGTATTCTCTTCTTTTGGATAGATATTTCACTGTCTAGTGAGAATATCTAGTTTGATGCCAAAACAATCAGAATGAAATCTAATAACAAAGTTAAACTGAGAGAAATACTTAGACCACTATACTTGCCTTTAGATCAGTACCTTGATAGTAGAAAAATACTTAAGATTCTTATGATTTATAACAATATTAATAGAATAAACTAGACTTTCTAGGTAGTATCACCAAATTTTGAAAACCTTAAAAATAACAAGTAATTTCTTGTTATATGTGTCATAATTTAACTCTACTGTGGTCAAAGTACAGAAATGAAAGATAACTAGATGAACTTTATTTTCTTCATTCATGATAGAAAAGATTACAGCAAGAACATAGTCTGAAGTATCAGTTTTCATGATAAGTTGAATATTGGAAATCCAGTATATAAAGATGGAAGCAGAGATAAATATCTTTTTGAGGGAGTTGAAAGTATTACAATAGGAGAAATTGAACTTCTAGGGAATGTTCTTCCAAGTAAGATGTATCAATGAAATGACAATGTCTAAGTAGTTGAAGATGAACTAGTGGTAAAAGTTAGTATCATAAAATGAACTACTTACTTATTTGTAATATCTGAATCTTGGATATACTCTCAAAGGTTTAGGAGTAATTCAGAAGTTTAATAATAATGACAATGATGATTAAGATTAATATAGATGATAAAGAATGAAAATTGATGAAAATTGATGTTGTTAAGTTTGAGGTCTAATCTTTAGACACAGAAATATATATACAAAATAGTAATAGTCTGTATGCAAGCTGTTTCTATCACATGATCAAAACTCATACCTAATAGAAGCTATTATCTATTATAACAACTGTCAGGCTAATTTCAAAAGATAACTAATTATATTACTACATTGATATGCTTGTATTTCTATCAATACTTATTACTATAAGATATACCATATATCATTGGAAATGGTTTGATGAGCACTTTCCAACATAAGTTTGATCATGTGAATCTGTTCAGTTGTTCATGAGATATTAGCAAACAAAGCTTTTACAGTTACTGATGACTGGATATCTTGGTTGTTTGTTATTACTTTTGTACATCCCACATATGTGCAGATAGCCCTTATTTGGGGATTTCCAGTACAACTTAGTTTGTAAAAATCATTCCACTAGTTGTGAAGATACAAGCTGAATAAAGTTTGTAACAGTTAGCAAAATCTAAAAAGAACTGAATATCTTTGACTTTGTTTGATTCTAGCTAGTTTTGAATAATCTATACTTTATCATTAGATGTAGTAAGACCAGAAGAAAAAATAATATATTCTAGATACTCTACTGACTTAAAGTAGAATTTATATTTCTTTGTTTTAGCATAA
>Ga0157358_1001147_pt1 | contig 11511 bp, 9 predicted proteins | sample AttcapACBM2_FD_111484 | JGI IMG/M metagenome (GOLD analysis project Ga0157358, IMG submission 111484) | Fungus gardens microbial communities from leaf cutter ant in Botucatu, State of São Paulo, Brazil - Atta capiguara ACBM2 | ecosystem: Host-associated > Fungi > Mycelium > Unclassified ...
AACAGTAGCAAGTAGTGAGAAATTGAACTTGGATGATTTCTCGTTCAAGGCAATCCCTGTAGACACACTTCCATCTGAAATTGATGCATGTGATGCAGTAGTTGTCGGTCCTCAAATTGCTCATAAAGTAGATTATATTGAAACTTTGACAGTGCCTCGCAATATTCCTTACGTTATTGTTGATAAAGATACTTATGGCTCTATGGATGGGGCAACTGTTGTGAAGCAGGTATTGATAGCGAAAAGAAAACAAGAATTAGGACAGGGATAGGTTGAGCAGGGAGAGGAAATATGTTTAACAAATTTGAAGCTTGGATGTCCAAGTATATCACACCTATTGCGAACAAAATGGATAATCAAATCCATTTAAGTGCGATAAAAAAAGCAATGGTCGCAATGACTCCACTGCTTATCATTGGATCATTTTGTTTGATTCCAGATGCTTTACCTAACATGATTGGTGAGAGTAATCCAATTTCTGTTTGGATTACTCAAAACTCCGCCATTATTACGACTCCTTATACTGTGGGTATGGGATTAATGAGTCTTTATGTTACAGCTATCATTGCATTTCATTTGGCTAAATCAAGAGATTTGGATATTCCTGGTTCTATGTCTATGGCCTTGATTTCGTTTTTACTTTTGGCTGTAGATTTTGATAAAGAAGGCCAAATTTTGACTTCATTCTTTGGCACAAAAGGTCTTTTTGTTTCAATGTTCTCTGCTATCGTTGCAGTTGAGCTTTACAGATGGTGTAAAAAACGCAATTTCACCATTAAAATGCCAGATTCAGTGCCAGATTTTGTGTCTTCTTCATTTGAGATGATACCAGTATCTATTATTGTAGTAGGATTCTTTGTTGTTTTACGTGTATTGAGTGTTAATGTACTGCACACAATGCCACCAATGATATTTACAAATATCCTATCGCCACTTGTGGGTTCAATGGATACTCCACTGGCTTATACATTCTTGAAATTCTTGAGTTGCCTCCTTTTCTTCTTTGGAATTCATCCAAGTGTCCTTTCTCCAATTACAAGTCCAATTTCAACTCAATTCTTGGCTGAAAATATTGACAATTTTAAAGCTGGCCATGCTCTCCAACACTTCTTCACAGGCGGCATGGATTCTGCTTTCGGTAATTTTACAGGTACAGGGATTACCTTTGGCTTGGTATTCTGGATGATTTTCTCTAAAGCGGCAGCACAAAAGAAAATCGGACGTATTGCTTTACTTCCTGCTTTATTTGGTATTAATGAACCTATTCTCTTTGGTGCTCCAGTTGTTTTGAATCCAATTTTCTTCATTCCATTTGTTATAGGTGGCCCTATCTTGGGATCGTTTGGTGCTTGGGCAATGAACCTTGATTTATTAAATAAATCAATATTTAATCCACCATATGTTGGAGTCTTTCTTGAAGGTTATCTTGCGACGTTTGACTGGCGTTCCTTAATTGTTAACGCTCTTCAATTGTTAGGTTCCCTTCTTATCTGGTATCCTTTCTTTAAAATTTATGAAAAACGAGAGCTTGAAAAAGAAGCAGAAAATGAAAAAGTCTCAGTAATCAGTGCAGATGATGCAGCACTAATAGATGATCTAGGGCTTGACTTCTAAAAATGGATAAGGAAGGAAGTGAGCTTCTTTCCTTATTTTTATTAAAGAGGAGTAGAAAACAATTATGTATGAAAAAATAAAAAATATGCTTATTGAAAATAATTGTGATGCAATCTTAATTAATGAAAAAGTAACAAAAAGATATTTGGGGGCTTTGGAAGGATCGGGTTGTCATCTCTTTGTGACTCAAAAGGAAACATATCTCATTCTTGATGGACGATACAAGGCAGAAGCGCAAGAAATAGAGGGGGACTGGACTATTATTTTATGGAATCCCCAAGATGAAGGGAGTTCTTATTTAAGGTGGATTATTAAATTTATGAAAGACCATCACTTTCAAACTTTGGGTGTAGAGTCCAGTATTTCTATTCAAGACTATCAGACACTTGATTCCGTATTCTGTGTGACAATCTTATCTGAAGCTTTTGAAAAATTGCGTATGATTAAACAGGATGATGATATTCTGCGTTTGAAAAAAGCAATCTCTTTGACAGACGACATATATGAACGGGTGCTTAAAGATTTAGAAATTGGGATGACGGATTATGAAATTTCTGCGACTCTTCAGTACTATTCTATTTGTGCAGGAGCAGATAAGATGTCTTTTGATACAATTATTAATCTGGGACAGCGTTCTGCATTTCCGCACGGACGACCTGTAGGAAAGAGGATTGAAATAAACGAGATTATCATGATTGATTTTGGACTCCAGATTGATGGTTTTCAATCAGATATGACACGGATTTCATCCTTTGGCCAACCAAGCAGTCAAATGCAAGAAATTTATGATGTTGTTCTTGAAGCTAATCACGCTGGAGCGAAGGCAATGAAAGCCGGGGTACCTTGTTATGAAGTGGATCAAGCAGCAAGAGAGGTCATTGAAAAGGCAGGGTATGGAGAATTTTTCACACATGGTCTAGGGCATGGGATTGGGATGGATAATGCCACGGAACTCCCTAAAATTCATGGTAAGAGTGAGATGATTCTAGAAGAAGGAATGGTCATGTCTTGTGAACCTGGGATTTATATTCCAGGTGTGGGAGGAATTCGCATTGAAGATAACATTTGGATCAAAGATGGCATAGGTGTTCAACTTAATGAAACACCACAAACGTTAAGAATACTTTAGGAGAAAAAATATGATTATAGGTGTTGTAAAAGACCTTAAACAAGGTGAAGAACGCATTGGTATGATTCCGGAGAATGTGAAAATTTTGACTGATGCAGGTCATCAGGTGATGGTCGAAAAAGATGCAGGAATTGGTGCCGGATTTGCAAACCAACAATATATTGATGCAGGGGCTCAAATAGTGGATGTAGGCAAAGCTTGGGAAGCAGAATTAATTGTTCGTGTTAAAGAACCCCAAGTGAGTGAATACAAATATTTGAGAGAAGGACAAATCCTTTGGGGCTTCCTGCATTTACCGGCCAATAAGCTAACGGTTGAAAAAATGATTGAGAAGGGAGTGACTGCTTTCTCTGCAGAAAACCTGAAAGTTGATAATGCTTTTCCTTTATTAAAGCCTTTGAGTGCAATTGCAGGACGTCGTGCTGTTAATATGGGACAGTACTATCTGGAGAAACAGCATGGCGGTCAAGGGATACTTTTGCCAGGGATACCAGATTTAGACATTGAGGCGGGACATGTGGTCATATTTGGTGGAGGTATTGCGGCTGAAAATGCGACTGATATGGCTGTAGGTATTGGATGTTCTGTGACAATTTTAGAGCTCAATGATATACGTATTCAAACGCTCAAAGAAAAATATCAAAATCCGAAAGTTTCAATAGTGAAATCAACGACAGAAGCTTTGGAAAAGCACATTCAACTTGCGGATGTTTTTATCTCGACCATACTTATTCCTGGAGCGAAACCACCCAAGTTGGTTAAAGAACACATGGTTCAATCTATGAAACAGGGATCTGTTATTATAGACATTGCCATTGATCAAGGGGGAACAGTTGAAACAATTGATGCTGCAACAACTCATGCAAATCCTATTTTTGAAAAATATGGTGTAATTCATTATGCTGTACCAAATATGCCAGGTGCAGTACCACGTACTTCAACGCTTGCCATGTCTAAAGGTAATATTGAGTATTTGAAAATGATTGCGGACGAAGGATTAGAGCGAGCTTTATGTAAGAACGAGGCGCTTGTAACAGGGTTGAGTGTGTATAAAGGACAGGTTGTCTCTCAGGGCTTATCTGACTCTATTGATGTTCCATATACTGAAGTTACAAAAGATAGCTTCTTAGATTAATGAGGAATTTATGACATATAATTTTGATGAAATTGTGAATCGTAGCAACACCTATTCGACACAGTGGGATTACATTGAAGACCGATTTGGAGAAAAAGATTTATTGCCATTCTCTATTTCAGATACAGATTTCAAAATACCAGATGAAATACAAAAAACGATTGCACAATTTAATACGCTAGGAATTTATGGCTATACACGATGGAATCATCATGACTTTAAAGGTGCAGTGGTGAATCATTTTGAAAAACGGATGGGAGTAAAATTCTCAGAGGAAGCAGTAGTATACAGTCCTTCAGTTATGTATACTGTGTCTATTCTTTTAAGAGAGCTTTCACAGAATAAAAAAAATGTTTTGACTTTTTCACCGATGTATGATTCATTTTATCAAGTAGTAGAAGAAAATGAACTTGTTCTTATTGAAAGTAAATTAGAATGTAACAATGGCTATTTCACGATTGACTTTGAAGATTTTGAAGCTAAACTGAACAAAGTAGATACCTTTTTACTTTGTTCGCCTCATAATCCTACAGGGAGATTATGGACCCATGAGGAACTAAAGCGAATGGTTGAATTATGTAAGGAATATGATGTAGCTATTGTTTCGGATGAAATTCATATGGATATGAATTTGACCAACCGTAAACACATTCCGATTTTAGTTTTCAAAGAAGTTTATTCTAAACTGTTTCTGGTTTCAAGTGCAAGCAAAACGTTCAACACACCAGGTCTCGTTGGCTCCTTTGCTCTTTTACCGGATAAACAAGTTCGTGAGCGCTTTTTGACTATTCAAAAATGTCGTGATTTTCTAAATTCTGCAAGTACTTTGGGAATGATGGCAACTATGACGGCATATAATGAATGTGGAAATTATATTGATGAAATGTGTACCTACATTGATAAAAATCTTTCTTATGTGGAAAGTTTTATTAATACGTATATTCCAGAGCTTCATTACAAGAAGGCAGAAGCGACTTACTTGGCTTGGATTGATTGTAGAAAGATGCCATTTACAATGAGTGAGCTGCAAGAAATTCTGGTTCAAGAATGTAAAATAGGTATCATGAATGGGAAAATCTATGGTAGTGAAAATTATTTACGTATGAATTGTGGGGCACCCTTCAGTAAAATTGAAGAGGGAATGAACCGCTTATTGAAAGCATTTGAAATATTGAGAGCAAAGAATAATTAACGATAGAGAGAATGTATCATGAAAGTAAGAGCACAAGAAGTTACAAAAGCAGATATTTCTACAAAAAGATTAATGGCATGGGGATTTGATTGGATTCTGGGAGGTGTTTCAAGCAGTATACCCGCAGTTATTGCCTATAGTCAAGTCACTCAAAAGAGCACTCTCTTTTCAAGTCTTTATGATTTCAAAGCTGCAGGCTCAGAAACCGTCTTTGTAATGTTTATAGGCTTACTATGTCTTTTGATTGGCATTATTTATTATATGATTGTACCTTGGAAAATCTATTCAGGGCAAACACTTGGTAAAAAGATATTTCATATAAAAATCGAAAAAATAAATGGTGGATCCATGACCTTCAAGGACTATTTTCTTCGTCAAATTATCTTTCTATTTTTAATTGAGGGTTCAGCAACGATACTTTCACGATATGTAGCTCAACTGTTAACTCTCAGGAGTAATTTCTATTTTGACAGCTATCTTGCAATATTTTGGTTTGCCTTAACCGTTCTATCTGGCATGTTAGCAATTGGCACTTCCTCTAAATTATCAATTCATGATAGGGCTCTTAAAACAACTGTGATATCGGTTGTGCAATGAGTTTTGTGATAAAAAAGGCTATTCATATAAAATAAACAAGCAAATTTTTATATTATAAAGTGAAGTGTTCTTCTTACGATTCTATAGAAAAACAAAACATTCCTATCATTATGATGGGAGTTTTTTTGTGTAATAAAATTTAGCTGTAGAGGCCATAAACGACAAAAATTAACAAAGCATGCTTTTCGAGAATTTGGACTTATTCTACTAATTTATTTTTATAATTATATTTCAATGAAGTAAAAAGTAGCAATATCAGCAAAAAAAAAAAAACAATTGGCAGAATATTTTTTCATTAACTAAAGATAATGTTATATGTGGGGGCTCAATTGCAAGTTCATATCTTGAAACAAATAAATTTTATTGGAACGTTGCTTATTTAAGTATTGTACTAAGATTGATTGAGTACAGTCAAAATGCCATTGTATTGAAATTATCAGGAGAAATTATAAATGCTGCGCTAATTTGAGTTTACTAGTATTAAAAAAATATTTCACGGTAAAAACACAATCATCAAAAATGTTGCAGATTAACATGTATTATACAGGAATGAAAATAGACTTTTCCTCGTTATGTTAGTATTTACATGTTGTTTTCATAATATTTACATGTCATTTACTCAGAGGTGCACAATTTTAGATATACTTGAGTTGTGAGGGAACTCACGAAATCTAAAGGAGATATCTAACGAAATGAAAAAGAAAGCAATTGTGCTCTTAGCCGCCGGAGTTACTTTGGTGAGTCTTACAGCTTGCTCGTCTGGAAGTGCCTCAAAAAAAGGGTCCGATCCTGTGAAATTGACAATCATGGAAAATGCAATTGTAGGAGGCAAAAATAGTGCCTCGGCCGAATGGATTAAAAATTGGGTGATTCCACAATTTGAAGCATATGAAAAATCTCAAGGAAAGAATGTGAAAGTTGATTTTCAAGGACAGGGTATTGATGATGGTGCTTATCAAACCAAGCAACTCCTCATGTTAAAATCGGGTCAAGGACCAGATGTTTTTGATATTGACAGTATGCTTACAGGACAATATGCTCAAGCTGGCTATATAAAACCTTTATCTGAACTTGTTCCAAATGAGAAGAACTGGGAAGGATGGAATCAAATTAATAAAGCAACTCAACAAGAATTTGCTTATAATGGCAAGGTTTATGGTATTCCATCTGGTGCGGGAGGTCGAGTACTCTATTATAATAAAGATCTTTTTGCTAAGGCAGGATTACCCACGGATTGGACACCGAAAAGTTGGAATGATGTTTTAGCTGCATGCCAAGCATTGTCAAAAATTTCTGGTATTACTCCGATGCAACTGAATGCAGGGACAACAATGGATGAAGCAACAACTATGCAAGGTGTTCTTCCTTTGTTATCGGGTGCAGGGGATACAATCTATAAAGAGGGGAAATGGGCAGGGAACAGCACTGCCCTGAAAGATACTCTTGGGTTTTATAAAACGCTCTATGTAGACAATAAATATGGCAATGCGGAGCTCCAACAAGGTACTGATGCACGAAATGAATCGTTCCAGCAATTTTCTCAAAATAAAATTGGAATTCTTTTAGAAAGTGATTATTTCTGGCGCTCAGTGGTTAATCCTGATGGGGGAGTTGATCCGATGGCCAATCGAGATTCTGTAGTTGGTTACACCCTTATTCCAGCAATGAAACCTGGCACAGGTGTCAATGGTTCAGATTATGTGTCTTATGATGGTGCGGGCGGATTGACTCTAAATCCAAATAGTAAAAACAAAGAATTAGCTTGGGAATTACTTTCTTTCATGAATTCTAAAGAAGCATGGGTGGCTCAAACGTCAAAAACACCACGTATCACGCCACGAAATGATGTGAATAAAGAGGTGTTGGCTCAGGATAAATTCTTATCCTATGTTGCGACCAAAGCAATGCCTTTAAGCTTATATCGTCCTGGGTTAGCAGATTATGCAAAAGTTTCGAGCGCTTTGCAACAAGCTACTCTTGATGTAATCACAGGTACAAGTGTAGATAAAGCGGGACAAACCTATGAAAAAACATTGAAAGATATTGTTGGTGCAAATAATGTTACAAACAAATAAATTAAAATATGCAGAAGACGCCGCTGGTTTGGGGCGCCTTCGTGCTATAGGGATGAGCCTTCCAGCTTTGATTCTGTTGGTAATGTTTGTTTTATTCCCAGCACTTTGGACCCTTTTTTTAGGAATGACTAACTATCAGTTGACTTCTTCAAGCATGAACTTTGTTGGACTATCCAATTATATGACAATGCTTAAAGACCCTTTGTTTTACAATGCGATTCTGATGAGCTTGCTTTTTGTGGGCTTCTCTGCAATTTTAGGGCAATCTATTCTTGGTTTTTTAGTTGCTTGGTATTTGAGAAGTATCCCTAAATCAATCGTTTCAATTATTGAAGCACTCATTATTGCAGCTTGGGTAGCCCCAGGATCGGTCACAGTATTTATCTGGTTATCGATGTATCGTAAAGATGGAGGGATGATTAACACGATTTTTGGAACAACAACGAATTGGCTGGTACACTATCCTATGTTGAGTGTCATTGTTTTCAATATTTGGGTAGGCGTTGCTTTTTCGGTTTTGCAGTATCGTTCAGCATTAGCCTCTGTTCCAGAAAATGAACTTGAGAGTGCTCGATTAATGGGGGCAACCAAAAGTCGTACGATTAAAGATGTTGTTTTACCTCATATAAAAGGTCATGTTATGAGTAATGTTTTGCTGGTTTGTCTCTCTACATTAAGTACATTCAGCCCCTATATGCTAACTATGGGAGGTCCAAATCACAAATCAGAAGTCTTGCCTGCCTATATTTATAATACTGCATTAGGCAATGGAGAGCTTGGACGAGGTTCTGCAATTTCAGTTGCGTTGATTTTTTTGAATCTCATGCTTTTTTTGATTATGCGTCGAGTAGGAGGTAAAAATAAATGAAAGCAGTCAAAAATTTGAAGGTGAATACAATAGATAGGAGTGATTCGAAAGGTATGAAATATTTCATGCTTAAGGTGTTTCAAACAGGATTGAAAATAGTTATTGGTACAGTTGTATCAGCTGTTTTCATCGTTCCTCTACTTTGGTTGGTTTTAACACCCTTTAATAAAATTCCAGCATATTCAATTAGTTTACCTAAACAGTGGACATTGGAACATTTCACGACATTGTTTGCGAATAATCAAGCCATGTTGTCCCTGTTTAATTCTTTGTTTTATTCACTAAGTGCGGCGCTCGCAACGACTTTCATAGGAGGGCTTGCAGCATATGCTTTGTCAAGAACAAAATTTAAAGGACAAAATGCAATCACTTATGTCATTCTTTTAGTTTCATCTGTAGGGGCCGGAACTGCTGCGATGGTTCCTCTTTTTCAGATGATGTATTCTATTGGACTTATTAATACAGAGACAGGACTTATTCTTGTTTTAGCTGCTGTAGGTATCCCTTCTGCTATATTTGTACTTAAAGATTTCATGGATAGCATTCCAAAGTATTATGAAGAGTCTGCCCGCCTTATGGGAGCAGGCCCCTTTCTTATTCTATGGGATGTGGTGACACCCATTGCCCGTCCTGGGATTGCATTTGTTGCAATCTGGGCCTTAAAAAACAGTTGGAGTGATTTTCTGGTTCCTTATTTGTTGTTAAGTGATACCGCGAAACAACCAGCTGCTGTGATTATGTATACATTTTATACAGAAGGAGGGCAGGCAGATGTCGGGATGCTTACAGCATTTGCAGTTTTATTTTCAATCCCAGCAATTGCGATTTATTTGATTATAAATCGTCGTTGGGGATTCTCATTTGGCGGAGGTCTTAAAGGATAATGGCTTATATTAAACTCGATAGTATTATAAAAGAATATACAAATGGTGTACGTGCCATTGATGAAATTTCACTGGAAGTAAAAGAAGGAGAATTTTTTTCTTTACTTGGACCTTCAGGTTGTGGCAAAAGTACATTATTACGTACTATTGCAGGCTTAGAACAAGTGAGCACTGGCTCAATCCTGATTGGAAAACGTGATGTAACACATATTGAACCAGGCAAACGTGGTATAGCAATGGTTTTTCAGGATTATGCTCTTTTTCCAGGTATGACTGTTTCTGAGAACATTTCTTATGCTTTACGCGTTCAAGGAAAGAAGAAACCCCAAAGGCAAACGACAGCCATTGAATTTGGAACAACTCTGGGGTTAGAGAAACTTATGGAACGTCGCCCTTCACAGCTCTCGGGAGGGCAACAACAGCGTGTCGCCCTTGCTCGTGCGATGGTGGCACGCCCAGGGTTACTCTTACTCGATGAACCTTTATCAAATCTGGATGCTCGTATGCGTCTTGAAGCTCGAACGTTCTTAAAACGTTATCAAAATGAAGCACAGATGACGACAATTTTTGTGACACATGATCAAGCTGAAGCACTGGCTATGTCTGATCGGATTGCTATATTGAATGAGGGGAAAATTCAACAGGTGGGTACTCCTCAAGAAGTTTTTGATAACCCTCGTACAAGTTTTGTAGCACAATTCATTGGGGCGATTCCAATGAATTTGAACAGAGGAAAATGGAAGAAATCTGAAGATCAAGTTCAATTCTTGGGTGGTTCTCTCTTTTATTCAAATCCTAAAGAAATCCATTCAACAGCTGATGAAGTTCTTATTGGGATACGACCAGAGTATATTCAATGGTCCTCTTCGATTCCTGTAGAAAAAAACTTTATTCCAGTTTCCGTTCAGTTGGTGGAAAATATGGGAGCAACAAGTGTGCTTCATTGCTGTCCTATTAATGCCCCTTCAGAAGAAATTCGAGTAGTTGTTCCTACTTTTGAAGCACCGAAAGTTGGTGCAGCTGGTGCATTAACTTGTGCAAGCGAGCACATTTTGCTTTTTGATATTGAAACAGGAGTAACTTTGAATGATTGAAGAAAGAAAAAAAATAAGTCATCGTTTATCTCTTACTCCCAAAGATAGAGGAAAAAATATATTACTTCCATTTGACTATCAGGATGAAAAAAGTATCCGCGTCACGATTACTTTTGATGGAAAAGCAGGGACAATTGATCTAGGACTTTGGGATCCAAACGGCTGGCGAGGCTATTCTGGAGGGGCACGTCGTGAAATTTTACTGGACAATTATCATGCAACCCCTGGCTATGAAGAAAAGGAATTGCAAGTGGGGGAGTGGAATGTAGAGCTGGGGATTTACCGTGTTTTACAGCCGATGACAATCGATGTAGAAATAATGCTCGGTGGTTTCGAAGATGTAGAACCGCAGTGTTTAGAGCAAGAAAATGGCGTGAATTCAGAAAAAACTCTCGGGTCAAAACGTTTACTTCCTGCTTCCGAAGGTTTAACATGGTTTTCAGGAGATTTTCATGTACATAGTGAGTTTAGCGATGGAAAACTAAGCTTGGAAGAGCTGGCTCAAGAAGCAAAAAAAAATGGGTTAGATTTTCTTGCGATTACCGAGCATAACACTGTTGCACACCACCGACATCTTGAAAAAATCACCGGAAAAACTGGAGTTGTTTTGATTCCCGGTCAAGAAGTGACCACAGATTGGGGACATGCTAATGTATTTGGCGATATTGGCTGGGTTGATTTCCATCAACATCCTCAAGAATGGTTAAATATTGTTAAGAAAAGAGAGGGCTTAATGAGTGTGAATCACCCTATCGCGGATCATTGTGCTTGGCAGTGGCCATTCAATGAAGAGGTCCCTCCACTTATTGAATTCTGGCATTCAACATGGTATGGCTTAAACAAAGGACTGATGGATACGAGTATTTGGGCTTGGTGGAATCTCTGGGTTAAAGAACACCCAGCAACTATTATTATCGGAGGGA
>Ga0157358_1001149_pt1 | contig 11500 bp, 8 predicted proteins | sample AttcapACBM2_FD_111484 | JGI IMG/M metagenome (GOLD analysis project Ga0157358, IMG submission 111484) | Fungus gardens microbial communities from leaf cutter ant in Botucatu, State of São Paulo, Brazil - Atta capiguara ACBM2 | ecosystem: Host-associated > Fungi > Mycelium > Unclassified ...
ACTCTAAGGACTTTAGTTCATAACAATTATGTTACTACATTCATATACTTGTATCTCTACCAATACTTATTGCTTTGAGACACATCATATATCATTGTAAACATATTGATGAGCACTTACCAATGCAAGTTCAATCATACAAATCCGTTTAGCCATTCGTGAGATATTAGCAGACAAAGCTTTTACAGCTACTGATGGCCTGATATCTCAGTCATTTGTTGTCACTTTTGTACATCCTGCATATGTGTAAATAGCCCTTATTTGGGGCTTTACAGCACAATTTAGTTTGTGAAAATTGGTCTACTAGTTGTGGAGATACAAGCTGAATGAAGTTTGTGACAGAAAATCCAAACTACATATTTTATAAGTGCTTTATGAGACTATATATGCAGTAATTAACTACTGAGAAATAAGAGAAACTAATTGTAAACCTTAATGTTTCAAAATTCAACTTTATTTAAAACTAGATAATCCAGATAATGTGAATAGTTCAAATAACATCTTAGAAACTCAGAATTTTGTATAATGTAACTAGTAAATTGTATGTTCCAACTGCTAGTAAATAAATTTACTATGTTATGACTTAAGTCTTTGAGTAAAGACAAAAGACTGTGCTAACAATAAATAGTCCTACCCTAATATCTATATGTAGTCCATGCTTTCACCATACATTAATCTTATGTCTTTCACAAGGATACTATGCTATATATATATGCTCTGACATTATCCTTCCAGTTCTTTTTCCTAGGTTCTAGGTTTATGACCCCACATCATGTGATATGTCATGTGACCACAGTCATGTGTCCCTTCATCATCAAATAAAAAGAAAAGAAATATTAAATCAAGAAAAATAGATAAAAGCAAAGAAAATGTTAGTGTCCAAGTATACCATAATATATTCTACTCTAAAGTATATGTACTTGTCCTAAGATCAATATATTATTGCCATACTATATAATATCATTTATTCCAGAACTTTCTACAACCTTCCTTGTGTTATCTGATTTTGTGACTGTGACTGTGACATGATGTCACAATTTTGTCTTAAGTCAAAAATGAAAAGAAAGAAAAGAAACTTCAATAGATAATAAAATAAAATAGAATAAAAATAGAATAAAATCAAGTCCATTATTCACAGCTCTAATACATTATTCTCTATAGAAGAAATATAATGAAGATTGTAGTGATCCTTCTAATGTACCTGTATATCCACTTTGTAACAGCTAAACTTTGTCTATCTGTTAATCTAGATAAAGAAACTACTCTTATATTCTACCATCAATATTCTCAATGTCTAAAGAATATTACTGTATTTTCTTATCTCCCTAGAGACTACTGATGCCTCTAAGTCATTTTTCATGCATGTACTGATAGACTTTGGAGCTACTATAGTTTTTATCAACAGGAGTTTTGTAGAGAAGTATTGTTTGAACAACACAAAAGCTTTCAAAGTCTATATTTGTTTACAATGTCAATGGTATCCCTAATAAAGCTTATCAGATATTAGAAGTAGTGGACATCATGCTCTATCATAAAACACACTCAAAACAGACTTTGTTCATAGTATTCAGTCTGGTTAAGCAAGATCTCATTCTTAAGTTCACATAGCTTAGAAAAACAATCCAGAAGTTAACTAGTGCAAGGAAAAGATAGCTATGATATGCTACTCTATCTACTGCTCTGTTTTCCAAGTTGTTCAGAAGGCAGAAAAGCTCAAGATATGTGCTTTAGATACTTGTTGTCCTAGTCCATTCTTTTCTCTGGTTAATAACTCTAAAAATGCAAATTTGTGTCTTTTCTTGTTTAACAACTGCTTAGAAGAAGTAGAGAACTATATTTATATGACATATTAGCTCCTAGAACTCTTACTTCTCAATATTTATGCTATATCCTTCTCTTCCCAATAATTATTCAAGGTATTTTGAAAAAACTGGACTTTGGATAATCATACTCTAGTACTCTCCTTCCATATCCAAAGATTTAAATTCCATTCCTTTTTTACAATGGCCTAAAGTTTAGGCCATGCACTCACTATAATGGTATCTTTCCATTTTTCTCTAGGTCCCTAACTAGGACTGCTTTTTGGTTGACTCTGGGTCTACTAATCCCTCTGTAGGCTCTGAACTCCCTTATACTCATTTTCTTGGTATCTCTGCCATCTCCAATATTGAACACTGTTATTTGGGTAATTTTTTACACCAACATCCTGGAAGCTGTTACTGTGCCTATTCTGGTGAATGCATGAATCTGGACTTCCATGTCACTCTGCAAACTCACTCTGCCTTTTGGTCTTGGATACCTAGTCTGCCCAATTTGAAATCCATTTGATTTGCTGGGATTCAGGCCTAACATTTTTCCATTCATCTTTGCAGGAGTTTTTTGCTCTATTCTTGTGCCACAGCCAATACACCATTGGTTACTTGGTCAAATGTTAACTTTCTCTCTGCTTCACTATCTTCTTAGATTTTTATATCCATCTCATTTCTGGACTTTCAAGTCAAGAAATCTCTGAGTGGTTAAAATCACTATTCAGCACACTAGTTCCATCCATGTGTTGCATCTGTCAGGCTGACAACACTTCTATTCTGTTCTATTCAATATTCTGTGGGGATGTAAAACTCCAAAAATCTCTGGAATTTTTGCTGTTCCTCTTCTGCTGGGTACTAGAAATTCTCTGTTACTTGAATAAAGTGGCAGATAGAGTCCCAATTCTGTTCTTATGTCCTTGAAGATGTTGACCCTCTTATCCAACCAAAACTCTGACAATCTCTGGAGTTTTTGAGCATCTTCTGGAATATATTCTCAATTCCATCTATGTGAGACTCTGGGATTTTGTATACCTATTATCAGATATTACAAACTACAAATTCCTTCTCAACTAACACCCTCTGGAAAAACTCCACAAAATTTCAGATTTTTTTTATTTTGTCAAACTCTTTGTTCTTGGTTATCTCCTTTTAACCTGCTTCTTCTATGGTTATGCTCTACCCATCTTCCAAAATTCATATTAAATCCTATAGAATTTTGAGGGCTCAATCCTAAGAGGGGTATACTGTCATACTCCAAACTCTGAAACATGTCTGAGACATGTTTGGCTTCAATACAACATCAAATCCCCATGGTTATTTGGCCTTATTTGTGTCCAAAACTCCATTGGTAGTTTGGTATTTTATAATAAACTTAATTCCATCAAAATTCTACAGTTATTTTGCTTTATTTGAGTTAAAATATGCATTCATATTTATCTTTGTCTATTGTCTAATTATCTCCTTCAAACTCCACAAAATTACTCAGACTTTACATAGAGTTTTCCCCTCTCCAAATCTAAACTCCTATGTAGTATTTCACTAATGAAATACTTACTCAGAGATCTGTTTTAGTTACTTCTTTTGTTATTTTATGTATTTAAGACTGGTGACCACTTTGTAATAGCTAGCCTGATAATCAACTAAAGTTGATGCTAAATCTCTGGTGACAATGGCAACGTGCTTTACTTCTCTTCTTATAACTCCTTATAAGACTATTCTCTGAAATTGCAACCATATAGCTTGTAGGAGGTACAACACATAAGTTGAGACCAAGGTCATTCTGACAAGTCTGCATTACTGAGCTCATCACATGAAGTTTCTACACTCTGTGCATGTCTGAGCCAACTCCATGGACTTTTACCTTTGAGTGCAAACTATGCCTAACAGTTTAGTCTTTGCAAAGGAGGATTTTAACATACTTCTAGACCATCTTAGATATAAATATACCATTAAAATTATCCCCAAAAGCTAATTCCAAGTCATTTAAGATATACAATAAAGTATAAGAATACAAGATTGTATTTATAACTATATATCTATTGATCATAAGAAAAAAATAAAAGCATTTTTGAAGAAACAATATGAAGTTAGCAAATAAAACATAAGTAAACCTTTGCTACTACTATATGAGGATACAAAGTGCAGTGATTATGAGTTAGAAGAAAAAAACCCCCAACATATATGTTATGACTCAAAGACCTTAGAGTTAATCAATGAATGGAACCTTGTATTAGAGTTAACACAAGAGAACTCAATAAAGAACTCTGTACAGGATTGTCTACCTTATATACTTAAACCCCATGGTCCATACTACTACTACTTTAGCCTACCCTAAATGACCATATGTTTACCTTAAGATCAATATGTATTATACATGCTATATGATGTCATCTTTCCAGAACATTTTATATCCTTTCATTGCTACCACATGACTTGTGACCATTACAGTAACTGTGTCATGTGTCATGTGACTGTGTGACTGTTATATCATGCTAACCTCTATCTCAGTTTCCAAAAACTAAAAGAAAAGAAAAGAAAATTAAAATTAAAAGAAAATTAAAAGAAACTTGGGTCCAAACTTCATAAGTCTGACAATATTTTTAAGTCATAGATAACATAAGACAAACACTTGTAGAACATAAGATAGTAATTATAACAGTATTATCTGCTAAATAGTTAGAGCTCAATATTTTTCTTACTGAAAATCTCTGGACTAGTTAAATACAGCTTTCTAAGTTTTCTATTGTTGTCAGAAATTACTAGAGTAAACTTAGTTATTTCATCTTTTTCTCTTTTATTTTTACTTTTTTCTTTATTTTATAGTTATAAATGTTACAAAGCATAATAGAAGCATGATATATAGTCACAAATATTACAGTCACATAGTTATGTGACCTAATTAAATATTGTGGAACATTCTGAAAGAACTTGGTCAGTATTTTAGGATAAGTTAGTGTGGTATGTACAGACTAACAACTAGAATATATAAAGTAAACTATCTTGTATTAGGAACTCTATTGAGTTCTCTTATATTACTTAATACACAAGTTGTAAGGGGACTGGCTCTTCCATTTTTCATATTTTTTAGCTGTTCTATATTCTATGACTTATCTAATTTCCCATACTCTAGACCTCTTTAAGCTGCACACTAATACTTTTAACTATCTGGATATATCATTTAACTCCATTTTACATACTCCCTTGCTCTTCTGCAATACTCTATGATCTTCCAAAGTCTTCTAATATTATTTGCACATCTACTTATCCACTTTTCTATACTCTAGAAGTATCTGCTAAACATTCTGGCTCTCTTCCATTTTGGTTTCTCTATTCTAAACTGTTTCTAATTACTTAAGTACTATCACTCATTGCTTATGTAAACAGAAATTTGATATATTAGAATAGAATATAAAGTAGTTATCACCTTCAGAAATTTCTATTCTGTTCTCTTAGAATTTTCTAGAGGTAAATGTATAGTTTAGTAATTTCTTGGATAATAAACTTAGGATTTCCTAAAGATTTGAAGTGCTTTGCTCTCCTACCCAGTTGCCCTAACCCAAGTATACTTTGACTCTAGCATTTGAGTCTAAATTGTAACACTGGCTATCTTTATATTCTTTATAAAAAAGAATAGTTCACTTTAATTAATGCAAAATTATAAGACTTTCAAAGTAATAACAGTAAAGAACAAATATCTACTATCTCTAATCTCTAAGCTTGTTCTCCAACTTTAAGATGCTAAGTATTTCACTAAACTGAATGTTCGCTAAGATTTCAACAATATATACATCAAGTCTAGAGATGAATGGAAGACTATATTCCATACCAACTAATGGCTTTTTAAACTCTTAGTAATGTTCTTTGGTATGACAAACAGCCCCACCATCTTCCAGACTATAATGAACAATATTTTTTGGAATCTTATTACAGAAGATATTATAATGTATTTAGATAATATTCTGATCTTTACCCAGATATTAGAGGAGTATTATAAGATAGTTAGTAGAGTTTTAAAGATCTTAGCTAAGTACAAGCTATTTCTCTACTCTGAAAAGTGTGAGTTTAACAAGCAATAGATAGAATATCTAAATCTGGTGATTTCAAAAAACCAAGTTGAGACAGATACAGTAAAGATGGCCAGAGTTTGTAACTGGCCTGTTCCAAAGACTTGGACTAACTTATAGGTATTTCTTAAATTTGCTAACTTTTACTAAAGGTTTTTTATCTGCAGATTTTTTAATATTACTTATCTACTTTTTGATATGACAAAAAGCAATAATATCTTTCTAATATCTCTGTTCTATTTCAGATGAAAGCAGATAGCTCAGACTCTATAATAGTGCAGTTCTCTCCTAGACATCCAAAAAAGATAGCAAATAGCACCCAGTTGCTTTTCTTAGCAAGTCTCTGTCCTCCATTAAGCATAATTACAAAATCTATAACAAGGAAACACTGGCAATTATCAGAGCTTCAGAAAAGTAACACTATTTCCTCAAAAAAGAACTCTGGTTAAAATTTGAATAGATCACAAGAATCTAGAGTACTTTATAATAGCAAAGAGGCTTAATCAAAGACAAGCCTAGTAGTCACTATATCTAGCAAGGATTGACTTCTTACTTTATTACTATTATTACAAAATAAACTACTCACTTATTTGTGATATCTGAACCTTAGAGAGTTTGAACTCTCAAAAGTCTAGGAGTGATTTAGAAGTTCAAGAGAATGATAATAATGAACAAAGATAATAAAGATAACAGCTGTCATAGCAGCTGTTAGGCTAATTTTAGATACAATTCTATATTCTTACACTTTACCAATTGATTATCTTTATTTTCTTCTCCCTCACTCAAGTTTTTGCCTAAGTTATAACCTGAGCCAAGCTTAGGACTATAATATTTGGAAAAGTATCATCAAGCTTACTTTGCAAAAGGAAAGTATATTGTAGTTAGGCCACTGAAATATCATAATAGTTAAGCTGTTAAAGAAATATTAAAACAATATTGTGGTAGAAACCATGGACAAACAAGACAGACAGATATAAACAAGAAGCCACAGATATTGAGGTGCTCAAAGATAATATTAGAATTATTGAGAATCATTGAAGAATACATCTTAAAAGAATACATCTTAAACAGAACTATGGAAATAACATTAGAAAAAATGTCAACAGCACCAGCACCAGTAGTACATAACAGTACAAATGATCATGCTAAAGAACATGATTCCAGACCTAAAGTAGTTTTATGGTGGCTAGATAGAGTTTGAAGACTGGTAGAGAGGAATACAATTATTCCTCAAGAGTAACAAAACTATAGTGGCAAACATAGTGGCAAACAACAAGATCACAGTAGTGTTAGCCCAACTTAGAGGGGGTGTAGTAGAAATTTATGTGCTGAAAAAAGTCAATCAAATAAAAGAAGACAATGCCTAAGACTGGAACAATTTTGTCAAGAAAATCAAGACATCATTCAGTGACAAAAAAATAGCAGTAAATGCTGAATAGAAGATCAAAATCTTCAAACAAGAGAAGAAACATATTATAGATTTTATAATAGAGTTTGAAGCATAAGTCATGAAGATAGAGACTGATGATATGCATGCCATTTTTTTATTGAAGAAGAATGTTAAAATTGACATAATCAAAATAATATTGGAATATTCATTTATAGCAGTACCAGAGTCACTTAAAGAGTGGAAAGTAGCAATCATCTTAGTAAAACAAGGATATAAATCAACTAAAGAAAGACAAGACTACAGAATAGGATTAGGAATTACCTATGGAGGAAAAAGAGCACTTATTAATATTGAGAAGACTAAATACAACTATAACAAAGATAGAAAACTGAAATGTTTCAACTATAATATATATAGACATATAGTGAAGGATTGTAGAAAGCCAAAGAAAGAAAAAGAAACAAGAAAGTGTTACAAATACAATAAAGTAAAACATTTTGCAAAGAATTACAAGTCAAAACAGATGATAAAGAACAAGAGCATACAGAATGAGTCAGATAACAAAGATAAATCACAAGCCATGATTATATTGTACTAGAAACTCTATCAAGTTCTCTTGTGTAAATCCTATACAATATTTTTCTTTTGACTAGTTACTAAGTCTTAAGTCATAACAGTATTGAGAAACAACTAGTAAAAGAGGAACAGATTAAAACAGCACCATTACCTAGATTATTCAAGATCTATAATATAAATGAAACCAAGAACAGAAAAATAACCCAATTTGTACTACTAAAACTAGAAATTAATAAACATATAAAAAATTGACACAGTAGTAGTAGATCTAAATGGCATGAATATGTTCTTAAAATAGAACTGGTTAGTCAAACTCAATCCAGAAGTCAATTGGGACAAAGAAACAATACAGTTTATAAGATGCCTAAAAAATGTAAAATACAGCATTAGAATATTTTATTTAAATCTAAAACTAGAAGGATTATACCAACAAAAGAAACAGATAAAAAACACTAGAAAATTGGGAAGAAACCAAACCTAATAAGCCCAGAAGATTTACTAGAGTACATTTGACTGTTCACTCATCCATTCAATAAGAAAAAATTTGAAAGACTACTGGAATAACAAGAATGGGACCATGAAATTAACCTTGTTACGACCTTAAGCTTGGCTCAGGTTGCAACTTAGGCAAAGACTTGAGAAAGATGTAAGATATGATCAATTGGTAAAGTGTAAGAATACAATACAGTATCTACGCTATATATATGAAGAGCCCATGAGGAATATGTCCATAGTACACAATATAAATGAGTCATAATACATGAGGTCAAGGCAAGGATATCACACCTACTACATGAGGTGCTGACTGAGATACTTACAGTGCAGCTGATCATGTTATTATTGCCCTTGACCCTAATCCATGCTATATCCAGGAGGCATTGATTGTAACAAACCTATTAGAAGATGTACCAAAGAAACTAAATGTCAAAGCCTATGCAATGATAGTTAAAAAGAGGAAGCTCTGAACTGATAATTAGATCAACAACTTAAGGCAAAACCAATGGTAGTTGTGGAACTAAGTTCAAAATATACAGCACCATATTTCTACATTTCAAAGAAAGACAGATCTTTATGATTAGTACAAGATTATAGAAAGTTGAACTAGTACACAATAAAAGACAAGATATCACTATCATTAATTAGAAAAGTAATCAACAAACTCAAGAATGCAAGATACTTCAACAAATTGAACTTTATATATGGATACAACAATATATATATAAAAGAAGATAATGAATGAAAGATAGTATTTTTAACAGAAAAGGGATTATTTGAAATGAAAGTAATATATTTTGGACTATGTAACTTACTAGGAACATTTCAATGGATGATGAACAGTATATTCTGGAAACTTTTACATGAAGGAGTATTGGCAAACTATATGGACAACTTTGTAATACCAGTCAAAACCAAGAAGAAAATGACAATACAATTCTTAAAGATAGCAGAAAAACATAATCTCTATTTCAAACAGTCAAAGTGTGATTTCAATACCAAAGAAATATTGATTCTAAGAGTAGTAGTTGGGAAAAGAGAAGTACAAATGAAAAAAAAAACAAAGTCAAGGCAGTCAAGGAATAAAAAACATCCACCAAGATAAAAGAAGTGGAAATTTTCTTAGGATTTGCAAATTTCTACAGACACTTTATCAAGAACTTTGGTCATATAGCAAAATATCTCATTGAACTCAAAGGAAAAAAGGAATATAAGTGGGAAAATGAACACCAGAAAGTATTTAAAGAATTGATGAACAAAATCAAATCACTAGTCAACCAGTACTTGCTCTATCTAGAAGAAAAAGAAAATTCAGAGCAAAAACCAATATATCAGAAAATGCCACAGAAAGAGTCTTATCTCAGGAACAAGAAGGGAAATAGAAGCCAATTGTGTTTTTATCAAGAACAATGCAAGCAGCTAAAAGAAACTACAAGAGAACTATTAGCCATAGTAAAAGCTCTAACAAAATTGAGACAATACTTATTAAATACTATAGAAAAGTCTGGACAGATCATGAAAATCTCAAGTATTTTAGAGAACCACATAAACTCAATAGACAACAAGCAAGATGGTATCTTAAGTTGCAAAACTATGATTTCATTTTATAGCATATTTCAGGGAAAATAAACATAAGAACAGACATTTTGTTGAGAAAAGATCAAGTAAACACTAAAGAGAACAACAAAGATATCAAGATGCTCAAATATGAATTATAGAAGATAAAAATAGTTATAGAAGCAAAAATAGCAATGTTCAGAGAAAACTAGATAGTAGAAAAAACTATATTATTGGAAAATAACAACACTAGAGAGCAAGAAGTGCAAAAGAAACTCAAGAAAGACAATGGAGTAGTTTACATGGAGAAAAAGATCTATGTTCTTAATAACAGAAAAATTCAAGAACAAATCTTGCAGGAAAATCATGGCCTAGCAGATGTAGAACATCCAGAACAACAAATGATGCTTTAGTTAATCAAGAGAAACTACTGGTGGCCAAATATATGTTTAAGAATGCCAAAATTTTCAATAGAACAAAGTTCAGTACATGAAGAAAGCAGGAAAACTTTACCCATTGTAAATACCTTAAGAATCATGGTAGAAAGTTAGCATCAACATCATAAGATCATCACCAAGATCAAATAACAAAGATATGATAATAATTATAGTAGATCAATTCATAAAGATAATCAGATTCAAGGCAACAACAATAGCAGTATCATTGGAAGAAATAGCCAAGATCTATAGAAACAACATATGGAAAATTCATAGAGATGGAGTTCCAAAGAAGATTCTTAGTAACAGAGAACTTTAGTTTACCTCATAGTTCATGAAAGAATTATGCAAGGCACTAAGAACAAAAAGGCCATTATTAATAACATACCACTCTCAAACAAATAGGCAAATAAAAAGAATCAACTAGGAGGTTGAAGCACTCTTGTAGCATTATATCAATTACCAGCAAGATGATTGGACAAGATAGTTATTAGCAGTAGAATTCCAATATAATAACAAGAAACACTCAGCTACAGTATATATGCCATTCAAACTTAATTTTGGAAGACATCTATGGAAGAAAGACCTAACAATAAAGATATCATCACCAAAATTAGAGACTTTCCTCAAAGAGCTATAGAAAAGTTATGAAATGGCAAAATCATTAATGAAAAAGACAAAGAAAGCTATAAAGAAGCAATTTGATAAGAAAAGACAAAACCCTCAGAGATTAAAACAAGAAGACAATATATGGCTAGAAGCAAAAAATATCCAGTCAAAATCACTTTCAAAAAAGTTAGACCAAGAATACTATAAACTCTTCAAGATCACAAAGGAAATTGGAAAAGAAACATTTTAACTAGAATTACCAAAAGGATAGATAATATACAGTGTATTTAATGAAGACTTGCTGACATGATACAAAGGAGTGTTCCTTTCTGAACCATATACTATATCTTTATCTAAATCAAGTAAATTTAATATCCCAGATATAGAAATGCTGTAAGCAGAAATTAACAATCTGGAAAAAGCATTAAAAATACTACAATTACCTACAAAGATGATGTCATTCTTATCTCTGACTTATTACAAAATTATTCAAACCAACAGATAAAAGAACAAAACATATTGGAATAACATAATGTTTAAATTCCTTCAACATGTCAGGCACAG
>Ga0157358_1001150_pt1 | contig 11496 bp, 3 predicted proteins | sample AttcapACBM2_FD_111484 | JGI IMG/M metagenome (GOLD analysis project Ga0157358, IMG submission 111484) | Fungus gardens microbial communities from leaf cutter ant in Botucatu, State of São Paulo, Brazil - Atta capiguara ACBM2 | ecosystem: Host-associated > Fungi > Mycelium > Unclassified ...
AAATAAAATAAAAATGAAAAGGAGAAATAAAAATTAAGTCCACCTTCAGCGATCCTGACACCTACTGAGAGCTTTGCTCGTTGTGAGATCATTTGTCCTTGAGTGACAAGTGGTTGCTACAATATAGAAGGTTTTGGAACAAAATGATATTATAACAATATAGATACCATATGTTGGCCTCATGCTTTACATATGGTCATTTAAGATAGGATGTACAGTAGCTAGCACAGACCATCTGTAAGAGTATATAAGGTAGACTATTTTGTAAAGAGTTCTTTACTAAGTTCTCTTGTGTTACCCAATACAAGGTTATCTCATAATCTAACTCTAAGGGTTTTGAGTTATAACAACTACCTTTTCTAGGACTTTATTATATGCTTCCGACTCTCTCAGGGTTATCACATATATTAATATTTGTATTTCTTTTCTTTGTTTTGCTCTGTGAAATAATATTCTCAACTATAGAAACATATCTTGTATTTTTTTTTCAATTAAGATTTGAATTACTTTTTAATTAATGTGTATTTAGACTCATCTCAATTGGCTTTGAAGTATCTTAAGGATACTGAAGTCAATATAAATAACATTCTCATCATAACTGGGAACTTCAATATTAGAAATAGTTTTTGGAACCCAAACTTTCTGTACTATTCTTTATATAGAGATATTCTCTTTGATATCACTAATTCTTTCCTATTAGATACTCTGACAATGTTCAAAATTCAAACTCAGTCTTAAATCTTGTTTTTCTTTGTCCATTCTCTCCAGAATTTGACAACTATCATATTTGTCCCAATTGGAGGTTGATCTTTGATCATACTCCCATCACTATCAATATCTTGATATTTGATAAACATATACAAATGAAAAAACAATCTCTCATCAAGAACAGTGATGAGGAGAACTATTTTATCAAAAAGCTCATAAATATTATCAAGAGCATGGATATGTCTGTTATGAACTTAAATTCTTAGAGTTAGATAAAAGAACAAACTCTTGTATTAGAGTAAATACAAGAGAACTCAATAAAGAACTCTTTATAAAGTGGTCTACCTTATATACTCCTACAGATGGTCTGTGCTAGCTACTGTGCATCCTACCCTAAATAACCATGTGTAAAGTATGAGGCCAACATGTAGTGTCCATGTTATATGACATCATTTTGTTCCAGAACCTTCTACTTCCTTCTCTTAAGTCTTGTGATCAATGTTGTGACTATATCATTAGATGTGACTGATGTGACTGATCACTTCTAACCCTAACCCCAGAGTTCTAAAAATAGAAAAAATGAAAAATGAATTGAAAATAAAATAAAAATAAGAAAAAAGATAAAAAGAAACAAAGTTCACTTTCTATAATCTTGACAGTGTCCTCTATCCAAAGCATTGAAGCTCTCAAAAACATCATTCAAATGCTATCCATCAATATTGATAACACTTGGCATAAGTATTCTAAGAATGTAAATATTACTAAGCATTTTAAATTGTGATAGGATAAAGACTGTCATAAAGACCTCAATATGTACTGATAATCTAGATGTTGAGAAGACTAGAAGAAATTCAAAAGGACAGTCAAGAATACAAAGTGTATTTTCTTTGATAAAAAAATCAATAAAGCTATTTAGCACAATGGTCAATTTTATATTGAATTGGACAACCTATGAGATACTCTTCACAACTCATTCAACTTTATACAATCTTACAAGATTAATTTTCAACTGCTAGATGAAATTCCTAGTAAAAATGTCAAAACATAGGCACTATTCTCAAGAGAAGAGATTATCAATGCTATTGAAAAATCCAACAACTCTTTGGCTTCTAGTCCAGACAAGCTATTTTGGAGTCACATCAAGAGAATCATCAAGAATAATGAATGTATTATCAAGCTCATTGATATTGCTAACATCTGCATCAACTTAGGACACTGGCCATCCTATTTTAAGACATTCATAACCATCATCATCTCTAAACCTAACAAGACATTGTACAACTCTCTCAAATTCTTCTGCCCCATAGTTCTGTTAAATACAACAGGGAAGCTTTCTGAAAAAATGATTGGGGAAAGAATACAATTTCTAATGATCTCAGATAATTTCATCTACCTATGCCAGTTAGGTGGTCTCAAGCACAGATCTACTATAGATACTAGTGTTACCCTTATCTATCTTATTCAATCAGGCTAGGTCAAAAATCTCACCACCAGTATATTAGCTTTTGATATTACACAATTTTTTCTGTCACTCAATCACCAGCTTCTTTCTTACATTCTGGACAAAGCAGAGCTTGATCAGAAAGTTTTAGCTTTCTTCAAGAATTACCTAGTTGGTAGAAAAACTAAATATCTCTGGAATGGACTTCTGTCTCCCTTTTGCAACATAGATATTGGTGTTGGACAAGGCTCAGCTCTTTCCCCTATCCTCTCTGCTCTCTATCTTTCTCTAATTTTTCATATTCTTGAAAAACAATTAAAAATTCTAAAAATTCCCATTTTTATCATTTCTTTTATCAATGATAGTCTTTTTATTTTACAGAACAAATCTATTTTTCTTTCAAATACAAACCTTTTTTGTAGCTATAATGTAATTTCTTTTCTTCTTATGAAATTTGGACTAGTTATAGAACATGGAAAAACTAAAGTGTTCCATTTCTCTAGATTGTATAGAGTCTTTAACCTCCCTTTACTAAACCTCACTCTTATAGGAGGACCTGTCTTACTCTCCAAGGCTACATGGTGATATCTTAGATTCTTTTTTGATCAAAAACTGACTTTTCAATATCATATTAATTTTTATGCCAACAAGGCCATCTCCACAATCAAATGCATGAAAATGCTAGAAAACTCATTAAGAGTAATCAACCTCTCTCAGAAAAGACAATTATATAGATACTGTGCTCTATCCATAGCTTCTTATAGCTTTTAACTGTAGTATTACAACAAAGTCCCATTGAACTACCCTCTCAACATACTTAGAAAAATGCAATAAAGAGCAGCTCTCTGGATATTTGATGCATTTTATACATTGCCTATAGCAAGAATTAAAGCCATTTCCAGTCTCATTCCTATTCATTTCTATCTCAAGAAACTATACAGCAGATTTCTCTTAAGAGGCTTGTTGCTTCCTTCTAACCATATTATTAAATCAATTCTCAGTTCTGATGGATCAACTGAACATACTTCACACAGCTTATTCCTCAACAATCTTACACCAAAACAAAGACTTCACTTGAACTCTCCTTGAATCAATATGGATAATAGCTATAATAAACTTCTCCTCTTCTTTTTATTTTTTAACAAGGAGTTTGATCCAGAGAATCAACTCATCAACTCTTTTCCAAAGTGATTCTCATTCTATCCATGTTCTTCAAACATCAAGAATCACATAAGAAATCTTGATGACATCATTTTCAGTATCAGAGTTAAAGATAATAGACTTAAACTATTTTTATTTTTATTTTATTTATAATTGTTGGAGGATATTTTATTAAAAGAAGTAGAAGGACAAAGATATAAGTGTTAACACTGGTTACAAAGTAGTCACATCACAGTCGCAAGATCATATGACAAAGAGGAGGATATAGAAGGTTCTAGAAGATGATGATATTATATAGCATAACAATAGCATGTTGATCTTATGGACAAAGCATGGCCTTTAGGATAGGCTAGAATTAGCTTAGTACAGACCATTGGCAAAAGGTATATAAGGTAGACTAATCTATAGTAGGAACTCTATCAAGTTCTCTTGTGTTACTCAATATAAGAGGGTGTCTTTTGCTTAGCACAAAGCTTAAGTTATAACATTCAGAGTATTGTCCAACCTCTCCTTCTCTATTGTCATCTCTGATGCTAGCATCAAGAATCATGTTGCTACTTCAATATTATATATTTATTTGCACAATAAACTTGTTATCAAGACAATTCACTGAGCAGTCAATGTCACAACTACCAAAGCTAAATTATTTGCTATGTAATGTGATATCAACCAAGCAGCTGGTATCTCTAACATTAATCACATCATCATTATAACAGACTTCCTCCATGCTGCCAAGAGAATTTTTGGTTTCTTGTCATACCTGTATCAAATCCATTCTGTTATAATTTCTCACAAACTCAGAGAGTTTTTCTTAAAAGATAGTAACAATTGCATTGAGTTTTGGGACTGCCCCAGCAAACAAAAATGGCTGCTATACTCTTTAATGGACAAAGACTCCAAGAGCTTTGACTCATGGCCTATCTTCCTATGCAAATTATTCTGGGATTATTGCAAAAAATGCAAATGCAACTTCATTCTTTCTCAATGGAAAATGTCTTTCCAAGCATCAGACCTTAGAGGAAGAAACTTTCTAGAATTACTTGACAGTGATCAGAATCCTATCAAGCCATCCACTATTAATGGTGATTCTTGGCTGCAATATTTCAGCCATTCTAACTCATTGTGTGCTAGAGCTACTAGAGCCATCATCAATTACACTTCTACCAGTGAATATTGCCTGAGGTTTTTCCCTAGGGAAGAATTCTTGTGTCCATGCAGTTTATATCCAGTTGAATCTAGGTGATATATCTTGTATAACTGCAAGAGATCCAACAACTATTGAAATTCCAGAAGAGATACTATAGCCCACTTCTCATCATTTTTTGAACTCAATAGTAGTGCTTTCTCTTTTGGATAAGATATTGCTACTTTGTCTCATGTTTAGTATAACATGTCTTATTATTTCTTTCCTTTTCATTTCATTTCACTCTTTTCTCCTGTTGGTTCAGGCTCCATGTATGTAGTTACAGAGTAGTTACCATGGTCTGCTCTTATGCTCAGTGTAATAAATTGTTGATTTTTTTTTAAAAAAAAGATATATGTCAGATGTTGAATCGATCCAAAGAGTAATGCCCAGAAAAACATGCTTTCCTAAACTTTTTTGAACAAATTTTTACCATTATTACCATTATTCTGCTTTGCTATAATTACTTATTTTTTCTGCTTCTTAGTCTAGTTCCTTTGTAATGGCACTATTCTCTTTGTAAGGTTTATTTCTGTGGTACAGCTCCATCATTTTCACAGAGAAGCTTTGAGGCTTGTACTCCAATCTATACTAAGAGCTATAATTGTCAGAATTGAAGATGGTAGACTCAATTTTAATTTCATTTTTTTAAAGAAGGGAAAAAGAAAAAGAGAAAATGTAGGTGATATTATTTTACTCTAAATAAGACAAAATCAGTGAAACTGCCATCAAGTAATGCCTTTATAAAAGGAAAATACTCCTGGATTGAACTCAAGGAAAGCAATGATATTTTTTAATGAATTTCTTTTGAGATTCTAGTAATTCCTAAACTATTTGCAACTATTTAGGATATGATTTCTTATTTTGATTGGATAGTGTTATAATTGCCTCCTCATGTTTATTACATAACTTCAGTATGGACTATAAGGTCAAGAGTATTCTCTTTATGATGTAATGATTAGCTATACCATAGTTGGTTTTAGTTAGCACCTCATGTAGTAGGCATTGTTTCCTTATATTTTATTTTTTCATTTTGAACTTAGAATTAAGATTAGAGATGATATCACAATTATGCTATCATATATCAGTCACATCAGATAACACAGTCATAGTAATAGTCACAAGTCATGAGAAGGATGTAGAAGGTTCTGAAAGGATGATGTCATAACAATGTATCTTATATATTAGTCTTAAAGCAAACACATGGTCTTTAGGGTAGATTAGAGAAATAATATAGACCATTATTGTTTAGTATATAAGATAGACATTTCTGTATAGAATTCTCTATTGAGTTCTCTTGTGTTAACCCTAATATAATGTTCTTTTTCTTGAACAACTCTAAAGTTCTTGAGTTTGTAACATGACATCATTTATATATGTTCACTATATGCTATCCTCATTATCAATAGGTATATATAGTTATAAATACAGTTTTGTATCCTTATGCTTTACTAATTGACTCATTTCTACTTCTCTATTTAAGTTTTTGCCTGAGTTGCAACCTGAGCCAAGCCTAAGGTTATAACACTTATTCTAAATAACTATGTGTTTATCTTAAGATCAATATATATATAATACATTGTATGATATCACTCCTTTTAAAACCTTTTACTATTTTCCCTTATAATACATGATTATGTGACAGTGTGACCATTACATGTCACACCAAATCCTAATCCTAGTTCTCAGAATAGAAAATAAAAAATAATTTTGAAAAGAAAAATAAAAATAAAAAAGAGAGTAAAATAAAATAAAGTTCAATATTTATAACTCTAATATTAAGTAAGTTTGAAGTAAATGGAGATAATGTATTTGCTAATTCTCTTATAGATGCTACTATACAAGATAGTAGTAAGAAAGAAAAAAGTAATTTGCTGACCAAGATAGTTCTTATATATAAATATATCATATTATACCCTTTGTCTAAATCCAAAATAAATAAATTAAAGAGAAAAACCAAAAATAAAATAAATGAAAAATAGGAATAAAAAACAAAAAGAAAAAAGATAAAATAAAGTCAAGTCTATTGTTTACAACTTTAATAATCAGAAGGTGCAGATAAAAAATAAAATATTATTTATAGATTGGAATAGATGTGGCCAGATCAGAATATGACACTTATAAACTTTTGCTTTCTAATGTGAATCATGTCTAACATATTTTCACAATAAAAGAATAGCATTACTTCTTGGAAGAAGTTCTGACTGTAGTTGAGATTTGATCAAACTACAAGAATCTTGAGTATTTTATAATTGCTAAAAAGCTAAAATAAAGGTAAGAGTAATCTTTATACTCAGTTTATCATAATATTAGCTCCTAAAATAATTAAGATATAATATTGCTCAAGCTAGAGTTTCTTGCTATTTGAATACTGGAAAATATAACTGTGGAAGACAAAGAGAAGATATTGTTGAAGGATATTAGATGTGAAAATTAGTTTAGCCAGCAGAAAGAACTAGTAGCAAGGACTACTCAAAAACTTTGGCAATCTGTAGTTAAATTGCTATATTCTTTAGAATAGTCTGTAAATAAGGATCTACTACTATTTTAAGATAAGATATAGTTTATATCTATAACACCATGGACTTTTATTATAGAGTGATCATACTGCATCATAATTTGAAGATAACTAAATATCCAAACAAATAAGAAAACTCTAAAACTAGTCTTCTAGAATTATTAATAGTCCTAGATGTTAAGATATATTAGTTAGTATGTTAGTACTTATTGTCAAAATTGAAGACAGTAGACTTGTTTCTTTCTCATTTCTCTTCTCTTATTTAAGTTTTTTTTATTCTCTATTATCTCTTTTCTTACTTTTGAACTTAGTAAAAGAAAAAACAGTATGACATCATGTATAACTGTCATAATAGTCCCAGTAACATAATAAGATCAGTTATATATGTTACATTCATAGTTACAATATTATGTGATACATCAGAAAGGTAATATCATACATTGTGAGAAATAATAACTCTTATTTACATAACTTATAATATTTAGAGTAGACTAGATATAAAGTGTATACAGATTATATATTAGAGGTATAAAGAGTAGACATATATATCTTCTATACTAGAAACTTTACTAAGTTTTTTTGTGCAAATCCTATACAAGATTTGTTATAGTGTACTTGGAAGCTAACATTTTTCTTTTCTTTTCTTTTTATCTATTTTTCTTGATTTAATATTTCTTTTCTTTTGATTTTTCTTTATTTTCTTTGATAATGAAGAGATACATGACTACATGTCATATATCATATGATATGAGGTCATAGACCTAGACTCTGGAAGAAGAGGCTAAAAGGATGACATTAAGGTATATGTCTATAGTATATTCATCCTATAGTATACACATGGTATACTTATGGCTAATGCATAAACATTAGGTTATTACTACCATGAACCATGTATCTATTATATAAATAGGGTAGCAATACATTGGAAACTTCTTGTTAAGTTCTCTTGTGATTTCCACTTGATATTCTACTGAGAAATTTACTTGTTATGCTACTATTAGTCTTTGTGATTAGTAGTTGCCACAACAAGATTCTTCTTTTGACTACTCACTAAGTCTTAAGTTATAATACTTGTAATCTTTGCTTGTATACTAAACTAATACAACATCTGCCTCTCAGCAAGCTTTGCTTACTACTGGTATCTGATGTAAGGTAAGAGACTATAAATTTGAACTTCATTATTGAACTCCCAAAGTCTACAGGCTTTAACACAGTAATAACAGTTATAGATTTAGTGTTTAGAAGAACTTATTTCATTTCTACACATATAATAGTTACTGTAGAGAGTGCTATAAGACTCTTCTTACACAATATCTGGAAATTGCATAGTCTTTCCACTTGTATTATCTTAGATAGAGAACTGCAGTTTGTTGTCTACTTTGCTAAAGAGTTATACTGCATATTAGACATCAAAGTTGCTTTCTCTACAGTATGGTATTCCCAATTAGATGAATAGACAGAGTATGTCAATCAAGAGCTAGATCAGTATCTCTATTTATTTGTAAATAAAAGACAAAGTGACTAGTATAACCTCTTGTCTATGGTGGATTTTCAGTATAATAATCATATTTATGCTACTATTTAGCAATGTCTGTTTTTTCTAGATATAGGTTATCTCCCAAGAAGAGATTTTGAGCTATATAAACAAGAGTCAAGATTGATTAACATTGTGAAGTTTATTATGTAGATGAAGTTTATACTAAATAAAGTGAGATCAGTCTTCTAAAAGTCTCAGAAAGATATAAAGCTCTACTATTACTAGTAATAGACCTTAGTTTTAATTTTTAAGCTTAGTAACAAAATATATCTCAACTCCATAGATATTCAGACTACATACTTTTGCTAAATTATCTCACTAATGTCTCAGACCTTATATAATCAAGAAACAAGTAGGACTTATAACCTATTAGCTGAAGCTTTTGCTTATTAAACATTATTAAGCTTACCACCATATCTAATGATCTGATCTTTAGTAGATATTTGAAACTATTATCTGACTCCATTCTTATAGAAGAATTCAAGAAGATTTTAGACAGCTACTAGTATTAACAGTATCATTAGTATCTGGTTAAATAGAAGAGCTTTAGTTTGGAAGAAAACTTATAAAATAATATCTTAGAGATATTTTCTTTAAACAGAGTAGTAGAGCTCCATAGACTTAATCCCAGTGCTTTACAGTCCATTTACATAACTAAGTTCTTGGCTATCAAATTTTGTCCAGTTACTATTATTTTGAGATATAGCAACCTAGAAGAGAGTATATATACTACAACTTAAGATCAAAAGGTAATGTTAAAAGAGAAACCTTGTATTAGAGTTAATACAAGAGAACTTGATAAAGTCATGAGTATAAAGTGTTGTGGCAACCACTAGACACAAAGTTCAATAGCTATACAAGCGAGTAAAGCTCTTAGTAGGCAATTAAGTGGGAAAAATCACAAGAGAACTTGACAAGGAGTCTCTACTAAATTAGAGTCCTATATATACAAAGTACACATGGTCCATGCTACAATCTCATGTCCACCTCATTTTCTATTCAAGACCACCATGTTGTATACATGTGCCCTGATGTCATTTTCCAGATTCTTCCATCATATTCTAGGCCTATGATGTCACATTCTGTGACCTGTCATGTGACTGCAGTGTCATGTGCCTCTTCATCGCCCAAAAGAAAAAGAAAAAAGAAAACAAAATCTTTATAAAGTCAGAAAAATAAAAGAAAATAAAATAAAAATTGTTAATGTCCAAAGCATCTTATAACATAAAGTGTTTATCTTATATACACTGGGCTAATGGTTTATACTACACTAAATCTAGCTTATCCTAAAGAGTATATATTATCTATAAGATCAATATATGTGAAATATTGTGGCAACCACTAATTACAAAGACTAATAGTAACACAATGAGTAAATCTCTTAGTAGAATATCAAGTGGGGATCATAAGAGAACTCGATAAGAAATTCTTGATGTATTGTAATCCTATTTATATTATAGATACTTGGTTCATACTAATAATAAATAATCCTATTCTAATGTCCATGTGTCATTCATACTTTTACCATATGTTAACCTTATTTCTATAAGGACACTATGCTATATACATATATCCTGATATTATTCTTCTAGTTCTTTCTCCTAGAGTTTAGGCCAATGACCTCATATGATGTGACATGTAATGTGACCACAGTCACATGCCTCTTCATTGTCAAAATAAAATAAAATTGTTAGTGTTCTAGTATATTATAACATTAAATATACTATATGATATGATCATTTCAGAATCCTCTTTGTCCTTCTGTACAACATAATATTATATTGTATAACAGTTTGTGACATCATGCTAATTCTTTATCTTAAGTCTCAAAATAGAAAATGAAAATAAGAAATAAAATGAAAATAAATAGAGTCTATTGTCTTTAACTTTAATAGGGTAGATATAAGAGAATTTGCCTTTGTATGAAGTTCTAATATCAAAACTTTGCCCCTAACCTTACTAAATCCCATAATATTTTTGCTTCTAATTAGCTAATGCTTTTTTATTTCTGTTAGACTCTATAGAATCTTACAAACACATTGTTGATTTCTATTATCAAACTTCTTTAGTATACTTACTATAAATATTCTTTTTTTCTCTTCTAGTAAATTTCTAGATATTTTTATTAGAGTTCCTAATTATCTAGCTGTCATTATTCTTTACTTATGTTAATACTGTTCTACTAGATTGGAATAGACTCTAATAGTAGTTATAATAGTTGCCACCCTTAGAAGTTCTTATTCTGTTCTCTTAGAACTTTCTGAAGATGAGTTTTACTTATACTTATTAGCTATATTAATATACTTAGGACTTTTTAGAGATTGCAAACTTAACTAAACTCTGTGGACTTTGCCTAGTTGTTCTAATAATGAGATTGGGAAGTGTAAATAAGGAAAGAGATATTATCTGTAGGTTTGACTGAATGTGGCTGTATCAGTATATAACAGCTATCCAGTATAAAACAGGTATAATAAAATGTTTCTTAACTGTCAGAATAGCCAATTACACATAGAAAATAATAAGTAAGGCAAATGAAAGAATTTTACTTGAAAGTGGAATTGATATCTCTTAAGAGTGTAAAAAATACAAAAAGAATAAAATAAATATATTACAAAATGAATTACTTACTTATTTGTGATATCTGAATCTTAGATATACTCTCAGAGGTTTAGAAGTGATTCAGAAGTTCAATAATAATGACAATGATGATTAAGATCAATACAGATGATAAAGAATAAAGAATGATAATAAATAATGATAATTAATGATGTTAAGTCTGAGATCTAATCATTAGATGCAGAAATATATATATAAAAGAGTGATGGTCCATATGCAAGCTGCTTCTATCATATGATTAAAACTCATACTTGATGGGAGCTGTCATCTGTCATAGCAGCTGTCAGGCTAATTTTAGAAGGTAACTAATTATATCACTATATCAATATACT
>Ga0157358_1001151_pt1 | contig 11493 bp, 7 predicted proteins | sample AttcapACBM2_FD_111484 | JGI IMG/M metagenome (GOLD analysis project Ga0157358, IMG submission 111484) | Fungus gardens microbial communities from leaf cutter ant in Botucatu, State of São Paulo, Brazil - Atta capiguara ACBM2 | ecosystem: Host-associated > Fungi > Mycelium > Unclassified ...
CATATGTATGACATGAGGCCAACATGTGTTGTCCATGTTGTATGACGTCACTTTATTCCAGAACCTTCTACTCCATTCTCTCAAGTTCCGTGATCAGTCTTGTGACTATGCTATCAACTTGTGACTGATATGACAGTGTAACTGATAAACCTTAACACAAGTTGTTCTAAAAATAGAAAATAAAAATAAAAATAAAATAAAATAAAGTGAAAAGAGAAAATAAAAATGAAGTCTACTGTCAATGATCTTGACAAGTATGTATAGCACATGTTATGTGACATTATCTTCCTACATCATTCTCTGTGACCTTGTGACTTGTGACTGTGTTATATGATGTGACTGATGTGTGACAGTGTGATCATAACATCACTCTAACCCTAACCCTAAGTTTTTGGAAAGGAGAAATAAATCAAAGAAAATAAAAAGGAAATATTAAATGAAAAACTACTATCTAGGCTTTGCATTTCTGACAATAACAGAAAGAGGTTAGAATAGGAGAACTCTATCATAGAAAACTGAGTATAATAGAAGTATTTCCATCATAGAAGACCAAATACTTAAAGAGCTAGAAGATTGTTATATCTTCACTATGGAAAAATGTTAAAGAAAATATAAACCAATATTAAACATATTAGGAAAATATTACTACTAAAGAAATGTGTCTTTAGAATGGGTAGACTTATTATATAATATAGCTACTATTTTTAGAAGATCTTATTCTGTTTTCTTAGATTTCTTTTGAAGATATAGTCTACTTTGTTATTTATATAAATAGTATATAGATTTTTCTGAAAGATACAAACTTTATATAATTCTGTAGACTTTATTTAGTCACCCTAATAACAGAACAGAATTTTTTCCTCTAGGACTTTAACACATCAATTGGTTTGACAGTCTTAGATTATCTATTCTTATATCTTGATCTCTCTTGTAATTTTTTACTTCTCAGCCAATATCTGTTTCTAACAATTGCTTTATAATCCTATCAATATTGACAAAGCTCTAAGGCTTTTTTAGCACTATCTAAGAGAAGTAGCTAAGTACTAGCATATCTTGGAACTCAACACTAACAATATCCTTGCTAGTCTCAGAAACTAGCTTAGAGACCTATAAGTCTCTATATCTAACTCTGTTCTTGTACCTGCAAATATATATTCTGTCCATTATTACTCTTGAGACTTCTTTTCTTTTTCAGCAATTTATTACACAGAGCGCGGTAGCAGACTGTGGTAGCTACTTCATAACTATATACATGGAGACTGAGACTGCATGAAGACTAGAGGAAGAAAAGAAAAGAGGAAAAAGAAGAGGAAAAAGAAGAACGTAAAGAGATTGTATCAACTAGAAAATATCTAGCTAGAAGTAAAAGAAAAAGCTCGTGGATTTCTTTCTAGAAATTGGATGAAGTGAGCAATTGAATCCCTTCTTGGGTTCCAGTACTCGTTAAACCTTCTACACTCATGAAGGATGTGTTGTCTCATTTCAATTGGATAGAGGCCACACGGACAAGAGAAATCTTCATTCGGGAAAAATTTGAGGCGATATTCTCCTATTGGAGCATGATTAGTAATTGCTCTTGTAGCTCTTGTGCATAATGAATTAGAATGCCCAAAGCATTGAAGCCAAGAACCTTCTTTGTAATAAGTGGGTTCGAGTGAGATGTTGTCACTATCAACAAGCTCTAGGAAATTTCTTCTTTTGAGATCTGATGCTTGAAAGGTCATCTTCCAAGTGTTGAGAATATTGTTGCTTTCCAATTTTTTGCTGAAATCCCAGAAGTATTTGTTCAGCAATAGAGAAATGAGATTGAATGATTTAGTGTCTGAACTGACAGCTTTATGAAGATGCCAATTGCCTTTGCTTGGGCACTCCCAGAATTTGATGGAGTTCATATCACAATGATCGAAGAACTCTCTAAGCTTTGCAAGGACAAAGATAGATTGCTTTTGAAGCATATGCAAAGAAGAATCGAATATTTTCCTGGCGACATGAATAGAGTCTGTAACAACGATGATTTTTGATATGTCTTTAACCTATATTCAAAATAAGAAAATAAATAGAAAGAAAAATAAAATAAAAAAATAAATGAAAATAAATAGAGTCTATTGTTTTTAACTCTGATACTGCCTAGCTATGGACCAATTTTCATGTGATTGGATGAGATTCTTTGTACCCTTTCTTTCTTTAGAAATAACTGTATCTTGAAATAATCTAAAGAGATATTCTATAAAGAGTTCACCACTAGTATATTTTCTATGTCTATTTCTTTCTAATTAATACTACTGTCAAAGCTGCCAATAAGTTAGAAAGGACTAGTTATTACCAAAGGAATTGTATAATAAAGAATTATTTAAATGAGCTCCAGTCTTTTATATCAGAAGCTAGCTATACTGATTTATATATCCTAGTTATCAGATTCTGCTATAGGCTTTAGACAGTAATTTAGAATTAAATTGTAACTCTACTAGTAGAAAGACCAGATAATATAGACCTCTTTATATAGTTTAACACTGCATGCTAAATAAATTAAGCCTATAAAGAAAATGAAGTATTTCAGTATATAATTCCTACAGCTCTCTTCAACTCTTGATCTCTGTGGAATTCTTTGGTCATCTTTATTCTTAAACAATCACTTTCTATTCTATTGCTATCACTAGGCTAGCTACCACTAGTATTTTTTCTAGGTATACATATATATATATATAGATACCATCTATAAGCTCTAAGTTATCCCAAATAAAGAATACTACTACTATGGGACTCTAAACTACATAGTCTGCAAGTATCTAGTAAGGTTGGATGTTTGACAACTAACTGGTGAGTAATAAGAGAAATAAAGGACCTAAATATATTAAAAAACATTGAAGTAACATAGCTAGAACCTATAGAGCTAGAGAATCTTAGTGAGGATATAGTTAGTGAGGATTTTGTGTAAAGTGACTAGTAACATATATGTCTTGGCTACTGGATAACAGATTTATTATACTATCTATAGAAGAATACAAGGAAAATATTGATCTCTTAGATATATTTATTCCCCTATCTTATATTGTTACTACCCCATCTCTCTGCTAGCTCAGATGAGAAAAGAAGCATTCTTTCTGATCTACTATCAGTACTCTTGATGCCTGTGGAAATTCTCTACACTTGCCTATCTCTCTGGAGACTACTAATACTTCTAAATCTTTTACTGTATATACCTTAGTTGATTTTGGTACTATAGGAGTCTTCATCAACAAAAGCTTTGTAGAGAAGCACTGTCTACATATACACAAACTTTCCAAGGCTGTGTTAATCTACAATATTGACAGAATATCTAACAAAGCCAGCCAAATATCCAAGGTGGTAGATGTGATCCTTTATTACCAGATATGTGCCAAACAGATATTGCTCATAGTCTTTAGCTCAAGAAAACAGGATCTCATCCTCAGATTTATCTGGCTGAAGCAGCATGGTCTGGAGGTGAACTAGCAAAAAGAAGAGATGTTTATGACATGCTGTTCTACTTACTAATAGGAATCAAGCAGAAAAGAAGTATTTATCAGAGTATAACAAGAATTATACAATACTAGCTATCAGTATCAGAAACTTATAAAAGAGATAGAAACAAGATTGTATAATAGAAGAGTAAAATATATAACATTTGTGTTATAGTGTGCTTGGACACTAACATTTTTCTTTTTCTTTTATCTATTTTTCTTGATTTAATATTTCTTTTCTTTTGATTTTGATTTTGATTTTCTTTTATTGATGATGAAGAGGCACATGACTGTTGTCACATGACATATCACATAATATGAGGTCATAGGCCTAGACTGGATGAGAATGGACTACAAGGATGATGTCAAGGAACATGTTAACAGTATGTCTATCTTATAGTGAACACATGGTATACTCATGGACAATGCATGGACTTTAGGGTAGGATTAATTATTAGTAGCATGGACCATCTGTAACTTATATAAATAGGATAGTAATACAGCAGAGACTCCTTGTTGAGTTCTCTTGTGATCCTCACAATGATATCTGTCTTTGAGATTTATTAATTATGTCTCTATTAGTCTTTGTGACTAGTGGTTGCCACAACAATTTGCTTATAAATGTATTCTCTTGCTAACATACTCCTAAATAATGAACCTTACACTGTGTAACAAGCTCCCTTAGAAAATTTAGTAAATAGATTACATAACTTCTTAAGAGTCTACAACAACACTATCCATCTTAGATAATGTATTATAAGGGCACTCCTCAAGTTGAATCTTATAACCAATGATGCCAACTAATACTTATGTTGCTAGCCTTTTCTAGGTTATTAGAACTCTCCAAAACTTATCTGAGAGTAAAAGTTTGGTACTAATAATGTATACTCAAGAAATAGCAATTTTAGTTTAAAAATATGGAAAATAGAAACTGAAACAATAAGAAAGACTTTTGAGATCTTAGGAGCACATAGTTCTTTCTTTGTTTGTAATCTGATATTAGCCTATCATCTTTTCTCTGTTTACAAGTACTAATTACTGTCATTATTCTTCTTCTCTCTATAAATAAAATGTATTCTCATATACTACTTATGATTAGATTAAGTTCACTTTAGTGATTATGTATATTTATACCTTGTTTTGCAGTCTAGACATCTATAAAGATCTTAGCCATGTTTGTAAGCATCCATTCTTTGTAGCTAGTCTTTCATGAATTCTGTAGTGTTATTTGTTCCCAGAGATCTCATATCTAAGATCTGGTTTATGTCAAGATTATGAACAACAGGCTCTATTTATTTTTGCTTCTATTTTCCATTTTCATTTTATTTTCATTTAGAGTTAGAGTTTAGTATAACATTACATGTTACTGTCACACATTGTCATGTGGTATGATTCAGTATTATATATCAGTCACAGGTTACATGACATGGTCACAGTCACATGGTCACATGCCACAGAAAGATATAGAAGGTTTTAGAATAATAACATCATACTATATATTAATAGTGTTACAAACTCAAGATCTTAGAGTTGGTCAAGAATTAGAATCTTATATAGAGTTTACATAAGAGAACTCAATGGAGTTCCTAGTACAGAGTATCTACCTTATATACTATAATAGTTGGTCTGTGCTACTACTGTATCTAGCCTACCCTAAAGATCATGTATAAACTATAAGGTCAATATGCATTAAGCACAATATTCTAAAAGCTTTTATTATGTTCCATTGTAACTACATGACTATGTGACTATGACTGTGACTGTGTTGTGACAGTTGTGACCATGATGTTATGCTAAACCCTAATCCTAAAGAAAAACACAATAAAAATAAAATGAAAAGAAGAATAAAATCAAGTTCCTTATTTTCAATTTTGACAATGAGAGTTTCTTGATGAAGTCCATAAAAATGGAATTTCATGATCATTTAGGAATAGGAAGTTGCTTGAGAGATTTATAAAGCTTGTAACATTGTGATTTAGATCATATATAAGTAACATAAGACTTACAGAATTGTTGTACATTAGCATGGAGTCTGAGTTAGGAATATCTATAGTGAACAAGTTCTAGTGTTTTATTTTGACCAAAGTGGCCAGCAAGAATTTAGTTATGGTTATACTAGAGAATGCATGTACAGAAATTACCAGCAGATAGTATGTAAATTCTGTTATCAAGACAGAGAAGACTATTGAGGTCTATAGACTATTGGTTATTTGTAGGAATATGTTTTGTAGTGGTTTGGTTACTATAAAGAGTCAAACAAATGTCTTGGTGCAAAGTGTTAAGATTTACAACTACAGCTATACAAAGAGAAGAAAAAAGAAGGACAGTAGTTCTTATAGAGACTGTAAGTTGTTCTTGAGTGAAGATAGGTTTGAAGTTGTGAGGGTTGACTGTAGCATAGCTAGTATTCTCTCCTTTAGAGTAGATATCCTACTGTCTAGTGAAAGCACCTGGTTTGATGCTAAGATAACTAAGATGGAACCTGATGATAAGATTGAACTAAGAGAGATACTTAGACTACTATACTTGCCTCTGGGTCAGCATCTTAGTAGTAAAAAAATACTCAAGGTTTTTATGATTTGTAACAATATCAATGGGATAGGCTAGATTCTCTAAGTAGTGTTGCTAAATTTTGAAAGCCTTAAAAATAGCAAGTAATTTCTTGTCATGTGTGTCATAATTCAATTCTGCCTTAGTGAAAGTACAAGAGTAAAAGGCAACTAGATGAACTTTGTTTTCTCCATTTATAATAGAAAGAATTGTAGCAAAAGCATAGTCTAAAGCATTAGTTTCCATAATGAGTTGAGCATCAGAAGTATAAAGATAAGAGCAGAAATAAATACCTTGTTGAGAGAGTTGAAAGTATTGTAACAGGAGGAATAGAACTTCCAGAAAATGTTCTTCTGGATAAGGTATGTTAATGAAATAACAATGTCCAAGTAGTTAAAGATAAACTAGTAGTAAAAGTTAATAAAACATAAGAAAGACTAAATATTCTTGACTTTATTTAGCTCCAGCTAGTCTTGATTTGTTATAAGACGAGTATGTGGACAGACTTTGGCTAGGGTTAGGGTTAGCCAGACATAGATAAGTAATTAATTATTAGTCTACAACGGAGGAAGAGCACATGACTTGGAAGTCATGTGACAGAGTCTAGAACGGTCTGAAAGAACTAACAGTCTAGAAGGATCAAGAGGAGTCTAGATCAGAGTTAGAGTTAGGAGTGATATCAAGGAACATGAGTTCCTCATGGTATATACATGGTACACACATGTATAACGGAGATTAAGAGTATGATGTCAAGGTACATGTATATGATATAGTGGTCTTAGTAAGAGAATATGAGATAGAGGCATGGACATAAGGGCCAGTAGATATTGTTGTAGCACAGACCACATGTAATTTATATAAATAGAGGAGCAATGCAGCAAGAGCTCCTTGTCGAGTTCTCTTGTAATCTCCACTACTAGATAGCCTACTAAGAGCTTTGCTAAAGTCAGCATATCACAAGTGCCATTTTGGCAAGTGGTTGCTACAACATACTTTATCATTGGACATGGTAAGACCAGAAGGAGAAAGAGTATATCTCAGATATTCTACTAACATGGTATCACAAACTTAATATTAAGACTTAGGCTTGGAGTTAAGCAAAAGACACGCTCTTATATTGAGTAACACAAGAGAACTTGATAGAGTTCCTAAGTACAAATTGTCTACCTTATATATGAACTACTGTTGGTCTATGTTACACTTCTTTAGCCCTGCCTTAATAACTATGTGTTCTTCTTAAGATTGACATATGTTATCTATGTCACATAACATTATTGTTTCTAGAACCTTCTACATTGTTCCATCATATCATGTGAGTGTGTGACCTATATGACTGTAACATGTGACATCATGTTTTGTCTTCTTTGCCTATATCCAAATAAAAAAAAGAAACTAAAAATAAAATAAAGAGAAATGAAAGAAAAGGAAAATAGAATAAAACCAAGTCTCTCATTTACAATTCTGACACTTAAGACCTTAAGTTGATTAAGCAAATGAACCTTGTATTAGAATGATATAAGAGAACTTGATAGAGAACTTTGTACAGAAATGTCTATTTTATATACCTAAGATTAATAGTCTATACTCTACTACTCTAAATAACCATATATCTACCTTAAAATCAACATATATAAAATATATTATATGATATCATTTCTTCTAAAACCTTCTACCATCTTTCATTGTGATATGTGATCATGTGACTGATGTATGACACCAAGTCATATTCATGTGATATTTTGTGACCATAATATATGATATTATACTAAACTCTAACCCCAAGTTCAAAATAGAAAGTAAATAAAATGAGAAAGAAAATAAAATAAAGCTAAGTCCATCTTTCATAATTCTAACACTTAGAGTGGAATTCATATTTCTTTGCTTTGGCATAAAGGCCAGTCTTGCAGAGATACTTGAGTACTTCCTTAACATACTAGCAATATTTAGACATGTTGTTTGAGTAGATAAGTATATTATCCAGATAAATTATAACACAGACATCCAAGAGATTGGAAAAAAGATTATTAATGAATTGCTAGAAAGCTATAAGAGTATTGGTAAGACCAAAGAACATTATATACTATTCAAATGATCTATAATATGTCCTAAAAGCAGTCTTCCATTCATTACTGTTAAGTGGTGTGAACCAAGTGGTGAGTATGGCAAAGATTTATCTTTGTATATATTTAAGCTTTGTGAGATGAGTCTAGTAGATTAGAGATGAGCAGGAATAGATAACAATCCTTTTTAGAAATATGGTTAAGACTGTAGAAGTTGACACAAAGGTGCAATGAACCATCTTTCTTTTTGACAAATAAGACTAGTACACTATATGGAGAGAAGGTTGGTTAAATAAAATCTGTGTTAAAGTTTTCCTTAATGAATTCCTTTAGAGCATCTTGTTCAGATGCTAAAAGAGAGTATATAAAGCCAACTAAAGGTTAAGCATTCTCTTCCAGATTGATTTGGAGGTTATAAGAATAGTGAGAAGTGAGGACTTCAGCTTTGGTTTTACTAAAAACATTGGTGAATTTATGATACTCAGAAGAGATATTAAAAAGGTTAGAAGTCTCTACAAGTTTTGCACAGTTGGCCTGAATGTCTGAAGAATAAAGATAAAGTTGAAACTTGCTAGAGTCCAAAAGTTTTAATACATGTATGAATGCCACAGCACTAATGATTATAATATGGAGGTTTCAGATACAGATATAAAAACCACAGAGTTTAATGATTGCATAGAGGTATTAGGAGATGACAGAAATGCCAATGGTATGTTGGCTATGATATGAGAGGAAGTAAGATTTTTCCACAAAAATAAATAGAATTTTATCAATCCATTTACCTAGTTAATTAGTGGATTGTGTTAGGTGAGCCAGTTGTATCCAAGAACCAAAGAGCAGGAAGAATCAAGTGGAGTGATATAGAAGTCTAGATTTAATCACTGGTAGAGAAAATAATGGACAAGTTGGCAATTTTAGAGATGATGTTGTTTAATGAACTATCAAACAAGTAGAGGGCAACTGGTGGGGTTACAGATGTCTTCAAGTAGTAAGTATCCACAAATTTTGAGTTTACAAAACAATAAGTAAACCCAGAGTTAACTAGAGCTTGGAATAGAATTTTATCAAGATGATCCTGACCAAAGATCAAGAAAGAAATAAGGGAGACAAAGAGAGAGTAAGGATTAGAAAGAGCAGATACATTGAGTTGGAGGGGACTCATTACTGCATAGAGAAGTTCAATATGGCTCTTAGTTTGTATAGAGTCTTAGAGGTTGCTCTCAATTTTTTCAAGGGTTTCTCAAAAGCAGCTACTGAAGCACTATAGCCTTTGGAAGTGACTGTGGTCTACTTCTTAGGACAGAAGTCTAACTTGTGGTCTCCTATACTGTAATAGAGACACAGATTGTTTTCAAGATGCTTTTTGTACTCATTACTTTTAACTTATTATTGTTAGCCAACTTAGAGAAAAAGTTTACCTATAGAGGATTAATTTGTTTCTTGGAAGCAGAAAACAATATGCTGGAATATCAGAAGTATAAATGATAGACCTTATTTTATTTGTTCCTTTTCTTATTTTCTTTTATTTTCTTTTCATTTTTGATTCTCTTATATTTAGGGTTAGGGTTTAGCATGATATTATGGTCACAATTGTCATAAATATGTCACATAATGTGTCATGCAAGTCACATGTTATAGTCATATGGTCATGTGGTTACAATAGAAGACAATAGAAGGTTTTAAAAGAAATAATATCATACAATATGTATAACACATGTTAATCTTAAGGTAAACACATGGTTATTTAGGATAGGCTAATCATGGTAATAGCACAGACCATCGGTCTGTTATCATTGTGTTGTTCCTGATTGCTTACAACTGTAAAATTTATGATATAGCATTTCTGTAACTCTTTTTTATACAAAAAGAGATTAATAAAGAAAATAAAATGATTATTTTTAATGTTTTGTTTTGTTTTATCATTTTCATTTTCATTTCATTTTCAACATTTTCAATTTCATAGAAACCATTTTTAAAATTTGTTTTATTTTAAATGAATTCATTTTTTGTTTTTTTTGATGTTTAAGTTTTATTTTCTTATTTATAGAATACTCCTATTGGAAAACAAAAGTAATCAAAAAATAACCTCTCTAATTTGGGATATATAAGGTAGATAATTCTATGCAGAGTTCTCTATTGAGTTCTCTTATATTAACCCTAATATAAGGTTTAAGTGCTTAGCTTTGACATCTAGCTGGTACTATATATGTACTTCATACTGTACTCCTGACACTAAGATCTTGTGATCATAACATAAAAGAGAATGATTTGGTAGATGAAGCCACTGAAACTATGTTTGCTTTGTTCTGAGAAGCTGTAACATTGCCAGTAAAGGAAGCTTTATCTTGCTTCTGGAAGTAAAACTCAAGAGTCTCCTTAATCAATGGGCAGAGTTTATACCTCAACACAACTTATATGCTATGGAGGTAGATTATGGGATTATAACTATAGAGGGTTTGGACACATTGTAAAGAACTGTAGGAATAGAGGAACTAGAGAAAGAATTAGACAAGAGAAGAGATTAGAATATAGAAGAAATAAAAACAATAGACAGAGAAGGATGATCAAAGCAGGAAATAGACAGAATAATTTAAATAAGGACTGAGACTTAATAGTCCTCAATTGAGTCTCAATAATAATAATAAATTTGTAATACTTAGTAAAGTGATAGATAATATATCTTGTTACAATCTAGACAATAAGAACATGCTAAGGAAAGTGACAGTCAAGATTGGATTGAAAAGAATTAATATATAAGAAGGAGTAATAGTGGAAGCATTGTTAGATAGTAGAGTAATAGGATTGGTGATGAGCTTTAAGTTTGCAAGAAGAATCTATTGAGTATACAGCAAAAGTTAATATTTATTATCAGAGACATAAGAAGAGGACAGAGACTGACATAATTGGAGAACAAAAGTGGAGTGTGATTTTAGAAATACTATAGCTTGCTCACCACAATCTTGAGACTGATTAGAGAACAAAGAAAGTATAAATGATGAGGTGTCCAGAAAAGTGTGGAAATCAGTAAAGACCAAAGTAGGAAAAATTAGCATAGGAAAAACAAAAAGAAAAAGAAAAAAGAGAAAGGGAAAAAACAAGAAGAGAAGAAACAGAAGTAGAAAGAATAAAAGAAGAAAAAACCAAAGAAAGAAAAATCAATGGAAGTAAAAAAGGTGGTAGAAAAATGGGAAATTTGGGATGAGGAAGAAAAGATGGCAAAATCAGAGAAAGAGGCAAAAAAACTGGTTCTACAAAGGTTTCACAAGTGGATTCATGTCTTTGATAAAAAAAACCAGTGAAAGAATGCCTACAAGAAAATTATAGGATTATACAATTAATACAAAGAAAGAATTTTATTATAACCTTAGGCTAAGCTCAGATTGCAACTTAGGCAAAGACTTGAG
>Ga0157358_1001152_pt1 | contig 11487 bp, 8 predicted proteins | sample AttcapACBM2_FD_111484 | JGI IMG/M metagenome (GOLD analysis project Ga0157358, IMG submission 111484) | Fungus gardens microbial communities from leaf cutter ant in Botucatu, State of São Paulo, Brazil - Atta capiguara ACBM2 | ecosystem: Host-associated > Fungi > Mycelium > Unclassified ...
GCGGCCTGGCGCTGCTGTGCGAGCTGCTGCTGCGTCTGCTGCAGGCGCTGCTGCTCATGCAGCAGGCTGTCGCGCTGAGCTAATTTATCGCGCAGCTTCTCCGCCGGCTCGCTGCGCGCCAGCCGCTGGCGATCCGCTTCCGCGTCGCGCCACGCCTGTTCTGCCGCCTCGAGCGCGGCCTGCGCGGCCTGAATGTCGCTGTCGAGCTGCTGCGCCTGGGTCAGCCACTGATGCTGCCTGCGCAGGCTATCGTTCTGCTGAGTAAGCGCCTGCTCCGCTTCGGTCAGCGCAGCCAGCTGCTGCTGCAGCGCGGCGCGCGCTTCGGCGTCGAGCAGCGTCAGGGTGCCGGCGCGGCTGCGCAGGTTATCCAGCGCCAGCCGCGCCGCCTTGTGACGCTCGTAGATGGCGATGGAGATCTGGCCATAGATCTCGGTGCCGGTCAGCTCCTCCAGCAGTTCGGCGCGCTCGCCGGGCTTCGCGTTAAGAAACGCGGCGAACTGCCCCTGCGACAGCATCATCGAGCGGGTAAAGCGCTCGAAGTCGAGGCCCGACAGCGACTCGATCAGTTTTAATTTGTCGTTGACCTTGTCCGCGAATATTTTGTCGTCGATGCAGCGCGCCAGCTCGACGCGCGGCGCCTGCAGCTTGCCGTCGGCCGCGCCGCGCGCGCGGTTCTGGCTCCAGAAGGCGCGCCAGGCTTCGCCTTTGATCTCGAACTCCACTTCGGCGAGGCATTCGGCGGTGTCGCGCGTCATCAGACCGTTTTGCGTCTGCGACAGCACGCCGAGGCGCGGCGTCTGGTGATAGAGCGCCAGACAGATAGCGTCGAGCAGGGTGGTTTTGCCTGCGCCGGTCGCGCCGGTTATGGCGAACAGACCGTTGCTGGCGAAGGGCTCGGCGCGAAAGTCGATAAACCATTCGCCTTTCAGCGCGTTCAGGTTTTTAAAGCGCAGCGTGAGGATTTTCATTCGCTCTCCTCCAGCGAGGCGAGGGTAGCGCGGAACAGGGCGCTGAGGCGCGCATGCTCGGCTTCTTCGATATCCTCCGCCAGCGCGATGCGGCGGGCGAAGACCTCTTCCACTTTTAGCTCGCTCAGGGTTTCGTTTTTTAGCTGCGCCAGGCTGTGCTGGCGCTGTTCGCGGCTGCGGCGCAGCAGCAGGATTTCGACCGGCAGATCGGCGGTCAGCGCCTCGACGCGGCGCTACAGATCGCTGAGAAATTCCTGGGTAGTGACTTCGATATCGAGCCAGACCGGCCTGTCGCCCTGATGGTCGGCGAAGGGCGCCAGCTGCGCCTCGATCTCCGCCAGCGAGCCTTTCAGCATCTTCATCGGCTGGAACGGCGGGACGGGCAGCGGCGTCACGCTCTGCAAACCGGCGCTATCCAGCTGCAGCAAAAATACGCTTTTCTCGCTGCCGAGCTCGTCGAAGCTGAGCGGGATTGGCGAGCCGCTGTAGCGAATATGATCGCTGTTGGCGACGCGCTGGGCGCGATGGATATGGCCGAGCGCCACATAGTCGACGTCGGGAAAAGCCGACGCGGGAAAGGCGTCGAGCGTGCCGATATAGATATCGCGCACCGAATCGCTTTTGCTGACGCCGACGGTGGTGAGATGGCCGGTGGCGATAACCGGCAGCGCCAGCGGATGCGCGCGCGCCGCGTCGACGCTGCGCTGATAGTGCGCGGCGATCGCCTCCTGCAGGCTGAGCTGCTTCTCGCGCCCCGACTGGCCCGCGCGGCTGCGCATAATATCGCGCGGCCGCAGATAGGGAATGGCGCAGAGCAGCGCGCCTGGTTCGCCGGCGCGGTCGCGCAGCAGCAGCAGATTGTGATCTGGCTGCGGCGTGGTGATCACCTGGGTATTCAGGCAGGCGAGCAGGGCGCGCGACTCGTTGAGCGTGGCGACCGAATCGTGATTGCCCGCCAGCACCACCAGCTGGCAGCCGGTCGGCTGCAGCGCCACCACAAAACGGTTAAAGAGTTCGCGCGCGTAGCTTGGCGGCGTGCCGCTATCGAAGAGGTCGCCCGCGACGATCAGCGCATCGACCTGATGCGCCTCGATACGCGCCAGCAGCCAGTCGAGAAAGGCCTGGTGCTCGGCCGCCCGGCTCTTGTTATAGAAAAACTGACCGAGGTGCCAGTCCGCGGTATGAATGATGCGCATAAAACTCCCTGCGGTAACGGTTTGCCGGAGGATTATACCGGCTATGGCGCAAAAGCGAAAAAAGCTGCGCCGGCTGTCATAAAGCAGTGTTAACGCGCTGATTAAGCGGCTATGTTTTTCATAAAAGTGTCATAAATCTGACGCATAATGGCGCCGCATATAACGGTGACAGCAGTCACATCAGCAGGAGTTGCAATGGCTAAGCGCATTTTGGTTGTGGAAGATGAAGCCCCTATCCGTGAAATGTTGTGCTTTGTTCTGGAGCAGAACGACTACCAGCCCATCGAGGCCGAGGATTATGACAGCGCGGTAGGGAAACTGATTGAGCCCTGGCCAGATTTAATTCTGCTGGACTGGATGTTGCCGGGCGGCAGCGGTATTCAGTTTATCAAGCACCTCAAGCGCGAAGCCCTGACGCGTGATATTCCGGTGATGATGCTGACGGCGCGCGGCGAAGAGGAAGATCGCGTGCGCGGTCTGGAAGTGGGCGCGGATGACTACATCACCAAGCCTTTCTCGCCGAAAGAGCTGATGGCGCGCATCAAGGCGGTGATGCGTCGCATTTCGCCGATGGCGGTGGAAGAGGTGATCGAGATGCAGGGCCTGAGCCTGGACCCGTCGTCGCACCGCGTGATGTCGGAGTCGACGCCGCTTGAGATGGGGCCGACCGAATATAAGCTGCTGCACTTCTTTATGACCCATCCCGAACGCGTCTACAGCCGCGAGCAGCTGCTAAACCACGTCTGGGGCACCAATGTCTATGTGGAGGATCGCACCGTCGACGTGCATATCCGCCGCTTACGTAAGGCGCTGGAAGTTTCCGGCCACGATCGCATGGTTCAAACCGTTCGCGGAACGGGGTATCGTTTCTCCGCCCGCTACTAAACGGAGTCTTTACCGTGCTGGAACGACTCTCCTGGAAGAGACTGCCCTCCGAGCTGGCGCTGGCCTGCCTGCCGGCGCTGATTATCGGTTTGATTTTCGGCTATCTCCCGTGGCTGCTGCTGATCAGCGTGCTGGGGATGCTGCTGTGGCACTTTTACAATCTGATGCGGCTGTCGCACTGGCTGTGGGTGGATCGCACCATGACGCCGCCCACCGGACAGGCGAGCTGGGAACCGCTGTTTTACGGCCTCTATCAGATGCAGCTGCGCAACCGGCGGCGGCGGCGCGAGCTGGGCAACCTGATCAAGCGCTTTCGCAGCGGCGCCGAGACGCTGCCCGACGCGGTGGTGCTTACCACGGAAGAGGGCACCATTTTCTGGTGCAACGGTCTGGCGCAGCAGCACCTTGGTCTGCGCTGGCCGGAAGATAACGGCCAGAACATCCTCAACCTGCTGCGCTATCCGGAGTTCTCCCGCTATATTCGCCAGCGCGATTTCAACAAGCCGCTCACCTTGATTCTCAATAACCAGCACCACATGGAGTTTCGCATCATGCCCTACAGCGAAGGGCAGTGGCTGATGGTGGCGCGCGACGTGACGCAGATGCACCAGCTGGAAGGGGCGCGGCGCAATTTCTTCGCCAACGTCAGCCATGAGCTGCGCACGCCGCTGACGGTGCTGCAGGGCTATCTGGAGATGATGAACGACTCGGTGATGAACGAGCGCTCGCGCGGCAAAGCGCTGCAGACCATGCAGGAGCAGACGCGCCGCATGGACAGCCTGGTGCGTCAGCTGCTGACGCTGTCGCGCATCGAGGCGGCGCCGGCCATCGACATGAAAGAGACGGTGGATGTGCCGATGATGCTGCATCTGCTGCAGCGCGAAGCAGAAACGCTGAGCGGCGGCCGCCACGAGATCCACTTCCACACCGATCCGCATCTCAAGGTGCTTGGCGACGACGATCAGCTGCGCAGCGCCCTCTCTAACCTGGTCTATAACGCAGTGAACCATACGCCGGACGGCACGCGCATCGACATCAGCTGGCTGCGCAGCCGCCAGGGGGCGCAGTTCAAAGTCTGCGACAACGGGCCGGGCATTTCGGCGGAGCACCTGCCGCGCCTGACTGAGCGCTTCTACCGCGTGGATAAGGCGCGCTCGCGCGCCACCGGCGGCAGCGGGCTGGGGCTGGCGATCGTCAAGCATGCCCTTAGCCACCATAATGCGCGGCTGGAGATCACCAGCATTCCCGATAAAGAGACCTGTTTTACCTTTACGCTGCCGTCAAGGTTGATCGTCAGCGCGGGATTGCAGGAGAATGCCGTCCATTAACCGTTAATGGAACCTCTCATGCGCGCCTTGCTGCTGTTGCTTTCTCTCTTTTCGCCCGCGCTGACGCTGGCGGCGGCGCCTCAGCCCGAAATGCTCACCGGCAATCTCAGCAGCGTCGGCTCAGACACGCTAGGAACGCTGATGATGCTGTGGAGCGAAGATTTCAGCGCGCGGGCGCCGGGCGTCAATCTACAGGTGCAGGCCTCCGGCTCTTCCACCGCGCCGACCGCGCTGGCGGCGGGCGCCGCGCAGCTCGGCCCGATGAGCCGCCCCATGCAGGCGGAAGAGCGGCAAACCTTTCAGGCGCGCTATGGCTACGCCCCGCTCGCCGTGCCGGTGGCGCTCGACGCGCTGGTGGTGGTGGTCAATCAGCGCAATCCGCTGAAGCAGATCGATACACGCCAGCTCGACGCCATCTTTTCCGTGACGCGCCTGTGCGGCGCGCCGCAGGTGCCGACGCGCTGGGGCGATATGGGCGTGCGCCAGCCTGACTGGGCGCGGCGTCCGATTCAGCGCTACGGACGCAACTCCGCCTCGGGCACCTGGGGATTTTTCAAGCAGCAGGCGCTGTGCAACGGCGATTTTCGCGCCGATGTGGCGGAGTTTCCCGGCTCGGCCGCCGTGGTGCAGGCGGTCGCCGCCAATCCGCGCAGCATCGGCTACGCCAGCTTCGGTTTTCATCTGAGCGGCGTGAAGACGCTTGCCGTTACTGACGCGCAGGGCGCGGCGGTGGTGCCGGACGCCGACTCTATCCGCAGCGGCCGCTATCCCTGGGCGCGCCCGCTCTATATCTATGTCAATAAGCCGCCGGGCAAGCCGTTGCCGCCGCTGGTAAACGCCTTTCTTCATCAGGTGCTTTCGCCGCAGGGCCAGCGCCGCGTCAGCGAAGCGGGTTATCTTCCGCTGTCGGCGGCGCAGCGCGATCAGGCGCTGGCTGTTATAGAGGCGAAGTAAGTACTAACGTGAATTTTTTTCATCTCCGCTGAAATTTCTTCTGTTGCAGAGAAGGCGCGCGCGTGCCAATCTGTCTACAGACGTTTAGCCATCCAGATGGCTATATATAACTTAGCGAAATTATTCCCTGCCGTGATTAACGTTCAGGGTGCCAGGAGTGAAGATGACCGCACAGACCGCCCCGTTCCGCGCCGATACCGTCGGCAGCTTCCTGCGTCCAATCGCCATCAAAAACGCGCGCGAGCAGTACGCCGCCGGCCAGATTGATAAAACCGAGCTGACCCGCATCGAAGATGAAGCGATCCGCGACGTCGTCAGCAAGCAGATCGCCAACGGTCTGCAGGTGGTGACCGACGGCGAATTCCGCCGCGCCTGGTGGCACTTCGACTTTTTCGGCGGCCTGGAGGGCGTCGAGCTGTTCGAAGCAGAGCAGGGCATTCAGTTCAACGGCGTCCAGACCAAAGCGCACGGCGTGCGCGTGGTGGGCAAGCTGGGCTTCCGCGATCACCCGATGCTGGAGCATTTTCGCTTCCTGCAGAGCGTCGCAGGCGACGCGGTGCCGAAGATGACCATCCCCAGCCCGAGCGTGCTGCACTTCCGCGGCGGCCGCAAAGTGATCGACGAAAACGTCTATCCCGATCTGGCGGACTACTTCGACGACCTGGCCGACACCTATAAAACGGCGATCAAAGCTTTTTACGATGCGGGCTGCCGCTATCTGCAGCTGGACGATACCGTCTGGGCCTATCTCTGCTCGGAAGACCAGAAGCGTCAAATCCGCGAGCGCGGCGACGATCCCGAGCAGCTGGCGCATACCTATGCCCGCGTGCTCAACAAAGCGCTGGAGGGCAAGCCCGCCGATCTTACCGTCGGCCTGCACGTCTGCCGCGGCAACTTCCGCTCGACCTGGATCTCTGAAGGCGGCTATGAGCCGGTGGCGGAGATTCTGTTCGGCGGCGTGAACATCGATGCTTTCTTCCTGGAGTACGATAACGAGCGCGCCGGCGGCTTCGAGCCTCTGCGCTTTATCAAGCCAGGCCACCAGAAAGTGGTGCTGGGTCTGGTAACCACTAAAAACGGCGAGCTGGAAGATCCGGCGCAGGTGAAGGCGCGTCTGCAGGAGGCGGCGAAGTTCGTCAGCCTTGACCAGATCTGCCTCAGCCCACAGTGCGGCTTCGCCTCGACAGAAGAGGGCAACAGCCTGAGCGAAGAGCAGCAGTGGGCGAAGATTCGCCTGGTGGTCGATATCGCCGGACAGGTGTGGTAATGCTGTAAACTTGTGCAAACAGGCGCGTAAAACGCGCCTTTTGTGCATCATGCCGCGCACTTACGCTGAAATTTCTTACGCGCTGCAGAAAAAATAAGCACATCATCTGATGCCCTGCGGAGATATATCCGAGATATTCACTGCTTTTACTCTGTTTTCCGTCATAACCTTCTGGTTTTCCGATCCCGTATTGCCTTTCTCCGCTATAAACGTTCTACTTACGGCCGTTGTCGTAGCATCCCACTTGTGAACAGAACAAAAGCAGCCTAATTCACCTGCGCGACACGATTAAGGCAAGCACAATGCACTGGCATCGTGCGCTGAGTCGTTGTCAACGCGCGGTCTGGGGACAACATAAACCCAACTTCCACCGCAACACTCGTAACAGGCAATACAGTTGTATGACACATCGTTTAACCTCGAAGGATATCCTCGCGCTGGGCTTTATGACGTTTGCCCTGTTTGTTGGCGCGGGTAACATTATTTTCCCACCAATGGTCGGTATTCAGTCTGGCGAACATGTCTGGACGGCCGCCATTGGTTTCTTGATCACCGCCGTTGGCCTGCCGGTGATGACCGTTATCGCGCTGGCGCGCGTCGGCGGCGGCGTCGACGCGCTCAGCACCCCTATCGGCAAGGGCGCCGGACTGCTGCTGGCCACCGTCTGCTATCTGGCGGTCGGCCCGCTGTTCGCCACGCCGCGCACCGCGACCGTATCGTTCGAGATGGGCATCGCGCCGCTGACCGGCGACGGCGCGCTGCCGCTGTTTGTCTACAGCTTTATCTATTTCGCGCTGGTGATTGGCGTTTCGCTCTATCCCGGCAAGCTGCTGGACACCGTGGGCCACTTCCTCGCGCCGCTGAAAATCGTCGCGCTGACGGTGCTCGGCATCGCCGCGCTGATCTGGCCGGCAGGCACCATCGCGCCGGCTACTGAAGACTATCAGCGCGCCGCCTTCTCCAGCGGCTTCGTCAATGGCTATCTCACTATGGATACGCTTGGCGCGCTGGTGTTCGGTATCGTTATCGTCAACGCGGCGCGCTCGCGCGGCGTTGAGAGCGCCAGCCTGCTGACGCGCTATACCGTGATGGCGGGTCTGATCGCCGGCGTCGGCCTGACGCTGGTCTACCTCAGCCTGTTCAAGCTCGGCAACGGCAGCGGCGCGCTGGTGGCGCAGAGCGCAAACGGCGCGGCGATCCTGCATGCTTACGTGCAGCAGACCTTCGGCGGCATGGGCAGTTTCTTCCTGGCGGCGCTGATTTTCGTCGCCTGCATGGTGACGGCGGTCGGTCTGACCTGCGCCTGTGCGGAATTTTTTGCGCAATACCTGCCGTTGTCGTATAAAGCACTGGTCTTTATTCTGGGTCTGTTCTCGATGGTGGTGTCGAACCTTGGCCTGAGCCATCTGATTCAGATTTCGATTCCGGTGCTGACGGCGATCTATCCGCCGTGCATCGTGCTGATCGTGCTGAGTTTCACCCTGAACTGGTGGAACAAGAGCAGCCGTCTGATTGCGCCGACTATGCTGGTCAGCCTGATTTTTGGCATTATCGACGGCGTGAAAACCACCAGCTTTAAAGATATGCTGCCGGCGTTCAGCCAGCAGCTGCCGCTGGCGGACCAGGGCCTCGCCTGGCTGCCGCCCGCGCTGGTGATGCTGCTGATCGCGGCGATTGTGGATCGCGTCAAAGGACGCGAGCAGGTTACGGCGCACTCGTAACCGCCGCCGCTGTTCTCTCTGACCACGGGCTTGCCCGTGGTTTTTCTTTTACAGGTACAGGTTGTTATGCAAGAAACCAACAAGCTCAAACGCGGACTGAGCACGCGCCATATCCGTTTTATGGCGCTGGGATCGGCGATTGGCACCGGACTGTTTTACGGGTCGGCGGATGCCATCAAGATGGCGGGGCCGAGCGTACTGCTCGCCTATATTATCGGCGGCGCGGTGGCCTATATCATTATGCGCGCGCTCGGCGAGATGTCGGTGAATAACCCGCAGGCCAGCTCTTTTTCGCGCTATGCGCAGGACTATCTCGGGCCGCTGGCGGGCTATATCACCGGCTGGACCTACTGCTTTGAGATCCTGATCGTCGCCATCGCCGACGTGACCGCCTTCGGCATCTATATGGGCGTCTGGTTTCCTGAGGTGCCGCACTGGATTTGGGTGCTGAGCGTGGTGCTGATTATCGGCGCCGTTAACCTGATGAGCGTGAAGGTGTTCGGCGAAGTCGAGTTCTGGTTCTCTTTCTTTAAGGTCGCCACCATTGTGGTGATGATCGTCGCCGGTTTCGCGATGATTTTCTGGGGTATCGGCAACGGCGGCCAGCCGACCGGCATTCATAACCTGTGGAGCAACGGCGGCTTCTTCGCCCACGGCATCGTCGGCATGCTGCTGTCGCTGCAGATGGTGATGTTCGCCTACGGCGGCATCGAAATTATCGGCATTACCGCCGGCGAAGCCAAAGATCCGGCGCAGTCGATTCCGCGCGCCATTAACTCGGTGCCGATGCGCATTCTGGTGTTTTACGTCGGCACGCTGTTCGTGATTATGTCGATCTATCCCTGGAATCAGGTTGGCACCAACGGCTCGCCTTTCGTGCTGACCTTCCAGCATCTCGGCATCGCGGCGGCCGCCTCTATCCTGAATTTCGTGGTGCTGACGGCGTCGCTGTCGGCGATCAACAGCGACGTGTTCGGCGTAGGGCGTATGCTGCACGGTATGGCGCAGCAGGGCCACGCGCCGAAGATGTTTATGAAGGTCTCCTCGCGCGGTATTCCCTGGGTAACGGTAGTGGTGATGATGGCGGCGATGCTGATCGCGGTCTATCTCAACTATCTGATGCCGGAGAAGGTCTTCCTGGTTATCGCCTCGCTGGCGACCTTCGCCACCGTCTGGGTGTGGATTATGATCCTGCTGTCGCAGATCGCTTTCCGCCGCAAGATAGGCAAAGAGGCGGCGAGCAAGCTGCAGTTCGCGGTGCCGGGCGGCATCTGGACCTCGCTGTTCGGTGTGCTGTTCCTGGGTTTTATTATCGCGCTGATCGGCTACTTCCCGGATACGCGTATTTCGCTCTATGTGGGACTGGTGTGGATCGTGCTGTTGCTGGCGGGCTACAAGCTGGTGCGTAAGTCATAAATCGTTATAAGACGAAAACGGCCCGCGCAAGAGATTGCGCGGGCCGTTTTGTTTTATGGCGCAGGGTCAAAGGCGCTACCAGCGGCTGCCCAGCGCGATCTCCACGCCCTGCGGACTCAGATGGCTATCGTCGTAATAGAGCGGCAGACCCTGCCAGGTCACCAGACAGCCGCTGCGGTTGCATAAATTTTCCTGTAACGACACCACCCGCACGTCGCGCTGTTCGTAGCCGCGCAGCAGCCGCGTCACGTCCGCTTCCGGCAGCGAATAGCGCCGGGTGCGAGCGTTCTGCGTCGGCAGGGGTTTCCAGTCGCTCAGCCACTGGCTCAGCTCGCGGCGCAGCGGCATATTGCGGTTGTTGCTGTAGCGCAGGGGATCCAGCGACAGCAGCGGCGCATCCTCGATCAATACCACTTTTTTGCCCGCCTGGCGCAGCTGGGCGATAACCCCGTCCATACCCTGTTTCAGCGCGCTGAGGTTGTCTCTGTCGGGATGATGAGTGTCGCGGTAGCCTGCGCCAGGCAGCGTTTCAATTCCGGCCGCCCAGGAAGCGGCGATGACCACCTCGTCGATGCGCGGACTGACCAGCTCTTTCATGACGGCGGCGTTGAACGCCGCGCACTGGCTGGCGTGCGCCGGCTGCTGGTAGAGCGCGCGCGTGACCCCCGCCGCCAGCAGCGGGCAGGTGGCTTTCGTGAGCTGAAAGAGCGGCTTATCCCGCGCCTCGGCGTAGCGCGCCACGGCGCTGCGCATTGCCGCCGCATGGCTGTCGCCGACCAGCGCGATGCCGGGACGCGACCGCTCAGGCTGACAGCGCGCGCTGGCCGAGGGCAGGTCAGCGCCGTTGGCGACCAGGCAGGGATCGGCCTGAGCGTCGATTTTGTAGGCTTCGCTGCTGACCACCTTATCATTGACGCGCCAGGGAAGGCCGCCGCTGCTCCACAGGCCGACCATCGCAGCGGCAGCGACGCCTGAGATCAGACAATAGATGGGGATAACCGCGCGCGGCTCTCTGGCCGGGCGACGGAAAGGCTGCTCGACGTAGCGCCACTACAGCCAGGCGACGCCGAGCGCTATCGCGCTGATGCTTAGCCCCTGATTGACGCTGACCGGGCCGTCGCTGCAGATGCGCGCCAGCGCCAGCAGCGGCCAGTGCCACAGGTACCAGGAGTAAGAGATTTTGCCGATAAAGCGCATCGGCGCATTTTCCAGCGCCAGGCGGCTGATTGCGCTGCGCGCCGCAATCAGCAGGCAGGCCGCCAGCACCGGCAGCAGCGCCTGGTCGCCGGGAAACCCCTCGCCGTTGTTGAGCCGGCGCGCGCAAAAGGCGATCAGCGCCAGTCCGGCCAGCGTGAAGAGGTTGGCCCACAGGCCGCCGATCGGCCGCGGTCTCCACAGCGCCAGCAGCACGCCCGCGCCCAGCTCCCAGCCGCGCGTCGGCAGCAGGTAGAAGGCCTGCGAGCTGTTTTGCGGCGTTAGCCAGATGCAGCCCGCCAGCGACAGCAGGCTCAGCAGCGCCACCACGGCGAATAATAAGACGCGTTTTCTGGCGGCCAGCAGCATGATAATCGGCAGCACAAGATAGAACTGCTCTTCAATGCCGAGCGACCAGGTGATCAGCAGCGGATTTAAATCTGCCGGTGCGCTGAAATAATCCGCGCCTTTTAGCAGAATAATATTGGGCACCGAAAGAAAGACGCCAAAGCTGTATTTCGCCAGCTGGCTATATTCCAGCGGCGAAAGCAGGAAATA
>Ga0157358_1001153_pt1 | contig 11483 bp, 6 predicted proteins | sample AttcapACBM2_FD_111484 | JGI IMG/M metagenome (GOLD analysis project Ga0157358, IMG submission 111484) | Fungus gardens microbial communities from leaf cutter ant in Botucatu, State of São Paulo, Brazil - Atta capiguara ACBM2 | ecosystem: Host-associated > Fungi > Mycelium > Unclassified ...
AAAAAAATAAATCAAAATAGGAAATAGGAAGAAAATAGAAAAGAACTAAGTCCACTTCTTGCAATTCTGACATTTATGTCTTCAAAAGAACCTAAGTGTTTATTGTCTACAAAAATAACAGAATAGGATACATTTTTAGAAAAACTTAAGACAGAATAAGATTTCTTAAAGATGGTAACTACTATAAATACTTCTATTCTCTATTCTAATCTAGCAGAACAGTTCTAAGATAAGCAAAAAATAATGATAACCAAGTGGCTAGAAATGCTGATGAAAATATCTAAAAGATTGCCTAGAAGAATAGAGAGTATATAGCAATAACAGGTATAGCTTAGAATAATAGTACTATGAGCTTGAAGCAGGATTTTTAATAGTTATCAAACACTACAGGCTTTCTGCAGAGTTTAAAGTGGGTTGCAAACACTGTAGGCTTGCTATAGAGTTCTGAGCTAGCTACAAAAAAAAGTTGGGTCCTCTTACAGAGGCTCAATAACAATCTCTGTCTCTACTGTAGGACAGAAGACTACAAGTTGGACTTCTATCCCAAGAAGTAAGCCTTGGTCACTTCCAAAGGCCATAGTGCTTAAGTGACTGTAATCTTTAAAAAAATAAAAAGTAATCTCTGGAACTCTATATAAACTGAAAGCTGTATTGAACTTCCTTGTATAGCAATAAGTCTTGTCAGACTTAATACATCTACTCTTTCAAATTCTTATTCTCTTTTTGTATTCATTTTCTCTTCTGTGGTATTTGGTCAGAACTATCTTAATAAGATTCTATTTTATGTTCTTGTCAACTTCAGGTTTACTTACAACTTTGTTGCTTTGTTTGTGGTATTTTCTTTTGGTAAATATATAAATCTGGACTTTTATATCATCTTACTTGATTCTTCCTACTCTTTGAATTCTTGGGTACAACTTGCCCACTCAACACAATCTATTAATTGACTAGGTAAATTGGTTAATAAAATTCTATCTGTCTTTGTAGGAAAATCAAGTGTTTTGTTATGCATCACAGCCAACAAATTATTAGTAACTTTGTCAACTCTTGACATCTCTCTACATTCACCAAACCCCACAGTTTCACACTAACTTCTGAGATCTCTATGTTTATCTCTAAGCAATCTAACATTGTTATCATTGGTGTTATAGCATTCCTCTATATATCAAAACTTCCAAGCTCTAGAAACTTTCAAATCTATTTTTGCTCTTTTGGTATTTAGGCAAACTCTATATATCTTGTGAAGCCTGCTTCCAACTTTTTCATAGTCCTCCAAAATATCATAAATTTACTGATGTCTTCAGTAAATCCAAAGTTAAAGTCCTTGCTTCTCATTATCCTTATGATCTCAAAATCAATCTGAAAGAAGATGCACAAGCTCTGGCTGGCACTATTTACTCTCTTTAGCATACAAGCAAGAGACTCTAAAAAAATTCATTGAGGAAAACCTTAATATAAGATTCATCCAACCAATCTTCTTTCCTTATGATGCTTCAGTTCTCTTTGTTAAGAAGAAAGATGGATTACTATGCTTTTACATTAACTTCTGTGGTTTTAACTACATCACTAAAAATAATCATTATCCACCCTCTCTCATTTTTGATCTGCTTGATTCACTCTATAAAGCCCAGATATATACCAAGATAGATCTTTACCATGTGTATCATTTAGTCTGCATATTTGACAGAAATGAATAGAAGACTGCTTTCAGAACACATTATAGATTTTTTGAATGTTTGTATTGGGATTTACTCTAATGACATGTTTATGCACTGCCAGCATGGTAAAAAAGTACTCAAATAACTTTGCAAGGCTGGTCTCTATGCCAAAGTAGAGAAGTATGAGTATCATTCTAAGTTGGTAGAGTATCTAGGATACATCCTTTCTTCTTCTGTACTTACTATATCAGATAATAAAGTCAAAATCATTCAGGATTGGCCAGAACTAAAGAAAGTTAAGGATATCTGGTCCTTCTTAGGTTTTGCAAAGTTTTACCACCAATTCATCTTCAATTATTTAAACATTGCCATTCTACTAACTTATTTCACCCAAAAGGATATATCTTGGAAGTTTGATGATTCCTGCCATGATGATTTCAACTTACTCAAGAAAACATTTACCTCCATGCCCATTCTTATTCACTAGATCTCTAATACTCAACTCATTATAAAAACAGATACCTCTAACTATGCTCTTGCTGCAGTTTTCTCTATTATAGACAAAAACAATGAAGTTTACCTTGTAGTCTTTCACTCTAGGACTTTTACTTCTATGAAACTGAACTCCAATACTTATGAAAAAAAATTTAGCCATTTTTGAAGCTTTTAAAATCTGATATCACTATCCAGTATTTCTCATTAATGTTACAGATCACAAAAACCTTGAGTAATTTTCTACTATTAAAGTACTAACTTACAGACAAGTGTGTGAGTACTTTCCACAGTTAAATCTTGTTATCTAGTTTTGCCCAGGTCATTTAGGCATCAAATAGAATACTCTTATTAGATAATAAGATGTCTATCTTAAAGGGAGAAATACTAGCTATGTTACAATTAACTCTCACAACTTCAAGCCAATTTTCATCTATAAACAGCTATTAGAACAACAATCTCTATTACTCTCTTATTCTGTACAACAACTGTTGTTGATCTCAATACTCTTCATTAAGACATTCATGCAGTGCTTTCAAGTAACTTTATTACTGCAAAACACAATTCTGCAAAAGGCTACTAGTTTACAAACCTCTCAGATTTTTTTTCTTCTTAACAACAGAATTATTCTTTTGTACCATCTTCCAGTAACCTTCACACATATATTCTCAAGTATAATTATAACTATATTCTAACTTGCCACTTTAGTTAAAACAAAACACTAAAACTCATTCACTGCAGATATTCCTAGTCAAACCTCTATGCAAATGTACAACAATTCTACAAGTTCTGTGTCATTTTTATATAATTCAAACCTTAGCAACACAAGCCCTATAGATCTTTTAAACAACTTTCCATTCATGAACAACTCTGGAATTCCATTTCCATAAATTTCATCAAAAAACTCCTATTATCCTCTAGATTTGACATTATCCTGGTAATCATTAACTAGCTCACCAAGCAGATAATTTTCATTTCTACACATAACACCATCATCTTTATAAACCTAGCATAACTCTTTGAACTTCATGTGTTTTCCAAGTACAGCATTTTTTCTCATGTCACTTTTACTTAAGGTTACTATCCTGAAAATAATGGACAAATTGAATGTATGAACAAAACTCTGGAGCAATATCTTTGCATATATTGTAACTACCAGCAAGACAACTAGTTTAAACTCCTGTTTCTTGTATTGTTTTTCTAAAATAATCCTTCTCATGCTACCACTAGTATTTTCCTGTTCTTCACTAATAAGGGCTACCATTCCAGTATTTCAGTATATTCTGAATGTGATATTACTTCCTTCTAAGTCTATGACTTTGCTATTGAACTTAATGAATTACAAAGTATTCTCAAAACTGAGATCTCCATAGTTCAATAACAGTATCAAAAGTCTGCTAATATGTGATGTTTTCTGTACTAGATTTTAAAGTAGGTGATAAGGTCTTTTTGAAAGCTTAATTCTTTAAGATCACCTAGTTCCTTAAAAAGCTCTCTAAAAGATACCTTAGTTTCTATAAAATTATTGCTCAATCTAGTACTTGTAAGGGAACTTGTGTCAGAGTTGAAGATGGTGGACTTTATTTATTTTATTTTCCTTTCTCATTTTTATTTTATTTTCCATTTATTTTCTTATTTGAAATCTAAAATTAGAGTTTAGTATAATATTATATATGACTATTACAACTATTACATACAACTATTATACACTATGAAAGGTGTGACTTATGTCACATTTACAGTCACATAATCATATGATATAGGAGAAAGACATAAAATGTTCTAAAACAATGATGTTATACAACATAGTTTCCACATGTTGATCTTATATCTAATATATGGTCTTTAGAATAGGTTAGATGTAGCTTAGCATGGACCATCAACCTAGCATATATAAGATAGATACTTTGTACTAGGAACTCTATTGAGTTCTCTTATGTTAACTCAATTTAAGGTTTATCTTTTACTCCTATACTTGAGCCTGAGTTATAATATTAGAACTCAATTACACTCTTGAGGCTGCTCAACATAAGGCTCCCTCTTTCTTTTACTCTCTTATTATTCTTGACTAGTAATCAACACAACTACTAGTCACTCTTAGTATAGAAACCAGATCTCAGGCATAAAGGAAAGCTAGTTACTTAGTTATGGATACCAGTGACCAGATCTAGGCTATTGGCTAGACATTACTCATTGTCTAATTGAGTAGTATTAAATAGAATATCTATATCTTTTACATAAGAGCTTTGTATTATAAGTTCACTTATGACTTGTCCATATAGAAGAACAGCAGTTGTTCTTAAAGCACTGTTTAGAGAAAAATGATCTTCTTAGGTCAAAATCATTTACAATTTCATTAAGACAGTAGTTAGTCAAACAAGTAGTTAATAAACAGTATGAAGTGGAATTTGAAGAGGGCCCACTAGTATTTACCAAGATTAAGTCTGGTTTAGAGTATAAATCTGAGAGAGAAGCTAACACTAGCTCTGCTCTACTTCTATACATATCTTTTCTCTCTATGCCCCCATTCATATTATTATTATCTATATCTATTAATTTATCTTCTTACTACAACATGAGCCAACACAGTGCTCTAGATTAAATCTTACTTCAGTTGAGACAGCAAAATAAGCAGATTATAGCAATGTAGGCACAGATAGCAACATTGGTGGCAGCACAAGGAGGGAAGGCAGTGGCCTCAATATCTAACATTGGGTTTAACAGTGAGATAGCCAAACCATCCACTTTTGATAGAAATATCAGCAAGATAACATATAAGAATAAGAATGAGGAAAATATTAGTTGAGGAGCAGGTACAATGAGTTTTAACATATGTGCAGAGAGAATTAGCAGATATTTAGAAGAAGAATATTTTGAACAATTTGGAAACTGATGAGTTAGAGTTTCCATTAGTTGAAGATTTTTTAACTAAGCTGAAAAAAAAATATGGTAGAGGGGATAATGAGTTAGCAAATGTAGTAGAGTTAAACAGAATTGAATAGAGATCCAGAATAATGAAAGAATTTATATAGGAGTTCAGAAGGGCAGTAAAAGAAAATAGATATGAGAGACAAGCATTAATTGAGGAATTTAAGAGAGGAATAAACAGTACTATCAGACACAAGCTTATAAAGATAAAACAATCTCCTCAAAGTATCAAACAATAGTATGAGAGATCAACAAATCTAGATAAACATTAGAGAGAGAGCAGGTGAGAAGAGGAAATATTGAGGGGCAGAAAGAAATACAGGAGTCAGGTACAAAGGTAGACTATAACTACAAATACAGAAGATAATGCTAAGCAACAACTGGTGTTGCTTTAGGTTTAGCCCAGAAGACAAGAGTTTTAGTGGTCACTGACAAAACCTATTTCAATGAAGAGAGTGTAAAGAACAAACATAGTTGTGATGAATCTGCAAAAATAGCAGATAAAGTTTGTACCAAGGTATAATCTATACATTATGAATATGAATCAAAAGAGAAGTTACTATAACTGTGGAGAATTTGATTATATTGCAAGACATTGCAGGGATTGGATATTGATTGGTTAGGGGAGACAAATTAGTTATCAGGATAATAATTGTAATTTAAAAGAGGAGGAGAGTTTGGTAGTTCTTAACTAGGCTCTAATTACAATAAGTTTGCATTACTCTATAATAGAATAGTGGACAATGAAAATTTGTTTAGCTACAACTCAAATGAGGACCTGTCAAGAGAGATGATAGTAAAAATTGAGCTAGAAAGAATTAATATATAAAAAAGTGACAGTGGAGGCATTACTGGATAGTAGTACAATGAGATTGGTTATGAGTTCAGAGTTCATAAGAAAGTAAGAATTCAAGTTGAGAAAAATTGAAAGACCTATTTATGTAAGAAATATGGATAGCACTTTTAACAAAGAAGACCAATAGAAAATACCATGGAAGTAAATATCTTTTATAAAGTACATAGAGAGAGGATGGAGATAGACATGATTGGTGGTCAGAAGTGGAGTGTGATTTTGGAAATGCTATAGATAGCATGCCATAATCCTGAGATTGGCTAGAAAACAGGAGAAGTAAAGATGACAAGGTGTCTAGAGAAATGTGGGAAGTAGTGGAGACCAAAACAGAAAAAACAGAGATGGTAGAAGCAGAAAGAAGAAGAAACTAAAAAAAGAGAAGACAATGGAAGTAAAGAAAGTGACAGAGGAATAGGAGATTTGGGATGAGGAGGAGGAAGCAGCAAAGTCTGAAAAAGAGGCCAAGAAATTGGTTTCTCAAAGATTCCATAAGTAGATCCATATTTTGTCAAGATGACAGAAAGTGGACTTAGTTTTTTATTATTTTCTTTCTCATTTTTATTTTATTTTATATTTATTTTTCATCTTTTCTATTTTTAGAACACTGGGGTTAGGGTTAGAAGTGATTGATCACATCAGTTACATTTGATGGTGTGGTCACAACATTGGTTATGTGACTTGAGAGAAAGTCGTAGAAGGTTCTAGAACAAGTGACGTCATACAACATGAATACCACATATTGACCTCATATACTACACATGGTTGTTTAGGGTAGAGTGTACAGTAGTTAGCACGGACCATCGGTAGTAGTATATAAGGTAGACCAGTTTGTAAAGGGATCTCTATCGAGTTCTCTTGTATTTACTCTAATACAAAAGTTTGTCCTTTTATCCAACTCTAAGGATTTAAGTTCATAACATGTTTTTGAAAAGAAAGTAAGTGAGAGAATGCCAACAAAGAAGATATGAGATTATGTAATAAATATGAAGGAAAGGTTTGTACCAAAGAAGGGAAAGATATATCCATTTTCAAGAGAAGAGAGGAGAGGTACATGAGTTTATTAATGAAAAATTGAGGAAGGAGTATATCAGACCCTCAAAGTCACCTCAAACAGCACCAATGTTCTTTGTAGGAAAGAAAGACAGTAAAAAGAGGATGATATAGGACTACAGATATTTAAATGAATGAACTATTAAAAACAATTATTCTTTGCCTCTAATTTTAGATATCGTAGAAAATATTGGCATGAAAAAGATATTTACTAAGTTAGATCTATATTGAGGATATAATAATATACAGATAAAGGAGGAAAATGAGTGGAAGGTGGTGTTCATGACTCTATAGGGATTATATAAAACTTGATCAACACTGGAGAAGTGGCAAGTTTTATTGGTGATGTAATAGTAGGAACAGAAGAAGAGAAAGGACATAATGAAGTAGTAGAGAAAGTAGTAAAGAGGTTGGTAGAAAACAATTTGTATGTGAAACTAAAAAAAATGCAAGTAAAAGATTAGAGAAGTAGGGTTTTTAGGAGTAGTGATAGGATTTGAAAGGATAAAGATAGAGGAGGAAAAGATAAAGGCAGTATTGGGCTGGCTAATTTCTAAGGAGGTCAAGAACATATAGAAGTTCTTGGAACTAGCCAATTATTACAAGCAGTTCACTAAAAATTCCATTTCTATAGTTAGACTATAACATGACCTAGGAAAAAAGGATTAGAAATGGGATTGAATGGAGAGGCAAGAGAAGGTGTTTAAGGAGTTGAAGGAGAGATTTACAAAAGAACTGATGTTAGTAGTACTAGATTTATCTAAGAAATGAGAATGGAAGTTAATATGTCAGATTATGCAATAAGAGGGGTTTTGTTGATAGAGTGTGAAGATGAACAATGGAGGCTAGTGACATACTTGTTAAAATCTCTCAATAAGACAGAAAGAAATTATGAAATCTATAATAGGAGATGTTAGTGGTAATTAGAAAATTGGAGAACTAGAGACATTTAGTTGAACTGTAAACAAGTCCAATAGGTATTATATCTATCAAGATTTGATTTCACTTTAAAATATGTACCAGAAACAAAGATGGGAAAAGCAAATAGTTTAAGTAGGAGACTGGACTGAAAAGTAGAAGTAAAAAAGACAATGAAAATCAAAATTAATAAAAGAAGAATAGGTTTGAGAACTAGTAGAAGTAGTAGTAGGAGGGCTAGAAGTAAATATAATAGAAAAATAAAAATAGCTAGAGAAAAAGATAAAGAAGTAGTTAAAGTAATAGAGAAAATGAAGAAAGTGAGTATTAAGGTATTAAGAGGAAATAAGTGGCAGATAGAAGAAAAGTTAGTGTTAAGTGAGAGAAAAGTATATATGCCAAAGAATAAGGAGTTAAGGATAAAAATCATCTAGTTACATCATGATATGCTGGTAGTAGAACATGGAGGACAATAGAAGACAGCATAATTGGTAATGAGAAATTATTGGTGGCCAGAAGTGATAAATGATGCAGGGAGATATGTAGATAGATATTATATACTCATCTAACTACATCATGGATAATACTTACCTAGTATCTGATTCACTTCAAAAATCTGTGGAAGAGGACATTTTTAATCTAGCCTATCCATACTCTTCTAGTATAGATCTATCTGGTTCTATTTCATGTCTAATCACTCTATAACTGATCACATGGTTCTTCATAATTTTCATGAAACTCCAGACTCCATTTCTGAGAACTTTAGTATATCCTGAGTAATTACCTGTCTTCTCTGATTCTCAAATATAGCCTTGGTTATTAAGTACTAGTATTTAAGACATATAGATACTCTGTAGTTTCTTATCTTGAAAATCAACTAATGTAATATACTGTTATGGATGCCCATGCTCAGAAGTCTGACTTTATTCATGTTCTACTTCCTGTTAATATTCTCTTCCTAAATATGACTATTGCAACATGCAGAGGCATAGTATGCCTGCTGAAGCCAAGATTATCTGGGATCTATATCTACATATATTGGATAATATTTCCATGCTTTATTCAACATCTTTTGTATTTTTCCCATGGATTATTTTTTCTTCCATGCATATTCTTTATCTGACAATGGAAGTAATTTGTATTAGAGAATAAAGAATAGGATGGAGGTACCAGCAGAAAAGGAGTGAGGTACTAGAAAAGCTACAGTTACTATTAGTAGTGAGAAAGAATATAATTTTGATAGTATATGATAGGTTGTTCAAAATCACACATTTTATAACAACAATAGAGAGACAATAATAGAAATATTGGCAAGATTGTTTAGAAATAATGTATAGAAGTTGTATGAGTTGCTAGAGAGAGTGATATTAGTAGAGATGTCACAAACTTCATTCAGCTTGTATCTCCACAACTAGTGGACCGATTTTCACAAACTAAGTTGTGCTGGAAAGCCTCAAATGAGGGCTATCTGAACATATGTGGGATGTACAAAAGCAACAATGAATGACTGAGATATCAGGCCATCAATAGCTATAAATGCTTTGTCTGCTAATATCTCATGAACGACTGAATGGATTCGCATGATTGAACTTGCATTGGAAAGTGCTCATCAATAAGTTTCCAATGATATATGATGCATCCCAAAGTGATAAGTATTGGTAGAGATACAAGCATATCAATATAGTGACATAATTAGTTACCTTCTAAAATTAGCCTGACAGCTGCTATCAGATACGAGTTTTGATCATGTGATGGCAACAGCTTGCGCATGGACCATCACTCTTTTGTATACATACCTCTGTGTCTGAGGGCTAGACCTCAGACTTAACAACGTCAATTATTTCTATTGATACTTTTCATTATCTGTCAATTATCATATTCTTATACTGAACCCCTGAAACACTATTCAGCTCAAGTGTTACAACTAGTGAGTATCTTATTTGTGATAAGAAAACTGTAGTTTGCAGTAGATTTAACAAAGAAGTTGAATAAAATAGTAGATATTAAGACAAAGTTGTTAACATTATTCTATCCACAAATAAACAGTTAGACTGAACACATAAACTAGAAACTAGAATAATACCTACAGTTCTTTGTAGATCATAGCTAGAAGAATTGGCCAGAATAGTTGGTGACAGTAGAGTTTGCAGTAAACAACAAGATATGTTACAAACTTAAGACCTTAGAGTTGGTCAAAAAAAAAAACCTTGTATTAGAGTTAACACAAGAGAACTCAATAGAGAACTCTGTACAAGATAGTCTACTTTATATACTAAATCCACATGGTCCGTGCTAGCTACTTCTAACCTACCCTAAACAGCTATATGTTAGCCTTAAGGTCAACATATGTTACATATGTTGTATGATATCATCTTTTCCAGAATCTTCTATGTCCTTCTATGAATCATGTGACTTGTGACCATGTCATCTGATGTGACTGCATGATCTCATCACACTAACCCTAACCCTAAGTTCTAAAAATAGAAAATAAATTAAAAGGAAAATGAAAATAGAAAAGAAAGGAAAAATAAATTAAGTCTACCACTTTCATCTTTGACAAGATACATTCAGTAACTAATGTGTTTCCATTTATGGTAAATTATGGAAGAGAGTTGAGGATGGGAGCAGACATTAGAAGAAAAGAAAAGATGGAAAAAGTAACAAAGTTTGCAAAGAAGATAAAGAAAGTTTAAGAAGAAGCAAAAGCAGCATTAAAAAAGGCATAGAAAAAGATAAAACAGCAAACAGATAAGGGAAAAAAGAAAGTAGAAGTATGAAGGAAGAGAAACAAAGTAATACTAAGTACAAAAGATTTAGTATTCAAAAAAAGACCAGTGAAGAAGCTATTAGATTGATATAATGGTCTATATATTATTGATGATGTAGTAGTATCTACTAATGTGGTCAAAATAAGACTACCAACTTTGATGAGAATTCACCTAGTTATAAATGTTAGTCAAATAGTAAAATATAAAGAACTGGTAGAAGAACAAAAGATAGAAGAAGTGAAACTGATAAAGATAGATAAAGTTGAAGAATGAGAGGTAGAAATAATCTTAAATAAAAGAAAAATTCAGAGGGTAGTAAAGTACTTGGTACATTAGAAGAGGCTTATAGTAGAGAATTATTATGGGACACTTGAACACTAACAATTTTATTTTTCTTTTCTTTTATTTTTCTGATTTTATATTGATTTTCTTTTCTTGTTTCTTTTATTCTTTTGGATGATGAAGAAGCATGTGACACTGAAGTCACATGACATGTCACATGATGTGATGTCATTGGCCTAGAATGTGGTAGAAGAATCTGGAAGATAATGTTAGGGTATATGTATACAACATGGTGGCCTTGAGGCAAACATGAGAAAGAGGCATGGACATAAGGGCAGGGTTAATTATTAGTAACACAGACCATGAGGACTTTGTATATATAGGACTCTTATTTAGCAAAGACTCCTTGTCGAGTTCTCTTGTGATTTTTCCCACTTGATTGCCTACTGAGAGCTTTACTTGCTTGTGTAGCTATTGAACATTGTGTCTAGTAGTTGCCACAACAAGAATAATACATGAGAAAGAGAGAAAATT
>Ga0157358_1001154_pt1 | contig 11481 bp, 11 predicted proteins | sample AttcapACBM2_FD_111484 | JGI IMG/M metagenome (GOLD analysis project Ga0157358, IMG submission 111484) | Fungus gardens microbial communities from leaf cutter ant in Botucatu, State of São Paulo, Brazil - Atta capiguara ACBM2 | ecosystem: Host-associated > Fungi > Mycelium > Unclassified ...
AGCACCTAAAGCTGTCATGGCATGCCAATCTTCGCTCATGCTCTGGTTAAGCAATATCAAACGACCCATGTGCTTAGGTTCGGACAAAGGTGTGTTGTCAATTGCTACACTTTCCGCACTAAAGACGGGGAGACTGGGCGAGAATGTAGTTACTAGAATAGCTAAGGCCCAGCCAATCCAAACTATGCGGCGATCCTCACCCAGGCGGCCCATTAGTAGGCTCAACGCAATTACTGGAATCACGCTTATAGCGAGCACGATGCCGTACACAAAATATGAATTGAATTCATATAGCGGGCCTGTGATTCGCTTCGCCCATACACAAGAAATCAAGAGAGCAAAGAGGGCAAAACAGAGACAGGTGCGTAGAAGTTTTGATGCCGCACTCTTTTGGAGTCGCGCGACTTGGAAGGTTACGATGATACTAAGAGAAAGCCATGCCAGCATTACAATGACTCGTCTCGTGAACCATGGAATTTGAGACATATCGCTAATGCGTTCGGGGTTGTGGTCAAAAACAAAAAACGAGGCGATTGAATTGATTGCCTGTGGCCAATTAGGGCGCGCTTCACTATCCTGTGCCATGTATCGCAAAACTCGTTCAAAGTTGCAATTAGGGCATCGAGTCAAGTCGACTATGATAGGGACGAGGAAGATAGTAATGATGGTGAAAGATATAATAAGTATGAAGATAGATTTTCGCCAAATTTCGCTCCACAGAAAGCCATGACTACGCTGTGAGCGAAGGTGAAAAAGGATTGCGACGAATAGTAATGGTATCGACATGAGTGGCTGCGCAACGTGGCCATGGCAAAGAATACAAACCATAAGCGTAGCCACAGGAAGGAGGCGTGTGTTTCCCATCGCCATCAGGCTGCACGATATGATCAAAACGAGATAGGGGCCGAGTAAAACGTGTGGCATCCAAATGCTGGAGATTGCATTGTTGGCGTTCAAAAGAATGAGCGCTGCTATGGACAGAAAGATCGCAGCTGTAAGCTTTCGTCCTGTGCCTGCACTAAGAAGGCTAGTCGCCGTCGAAAGCAAGGCGGATTGCAGAAAAATCCCAGCTAATACATGGGCTTGATGCGGAGAAGCAACAATATTGAAGAGGTCAAAAAACAGAAACTCTCCCAATGCATACCAATAGAAAAAAAAAGGTCCAGGGTGATTAAATCCCCATCGCGAGTAATTACCATAAATATCGGAAAACGACCGTGCATCAGTGATGAGCAGGGCATTTGCGGCGAAGTCGCCCGCTTCCATAACGGCGGGCCCGAAAATGAAATCCCGACCCTGGAATATGGCATAGCCTGCAATTAAGGCAGTTAGCACAAGGAAAAGTTTCCAAGAAAATCTGTTGTTAATATACGTATTCATCGAATTACTCAAATGCGTGGTGTCGATAGTGTTATTCATCGAAAGGAAAGATGTTTGTGGCCGAGGTAGCTGGTGACGATAGGTACGGAGACGCCAATGGCATGTGCGCACAGCTCGGCCTCCCATGTCATGCCAATCGCGGGGAATATCCAGCGAGCCAATAGTAAACTAATAGCAAGAGTCTGGAATAAAGCGAGTATATTAACCACTGTAAACCATATAGCCTGACGGTGAAGTGGCGAAGTAGATGTCTGGAAAACGAGCAAACGATTCAGACAGAAGGCTGTTAGCATGCCTAATAGGTAAGCTATTAATATTGCTAAGGGATACGAAACCCAGACATTGAAAAGAATCCTAGAGCCAAAGTTTACTGCAGCGGCAAAGCCGCCTACTGCTAGAAACTTTATGAAACGCAGATGAGCTGGTTTTAATGTCACTATTCGTGTCATCGGATTTGAATTCACGAGGCTGTGCCAGGTAATGCTGGACTATCAGGAAGTGATCTGTCGTTGATTGTGACTACTTCACGTGCAAGCATGCGGCCAAAATCAATGCTTTCGGAAATTCCTCTATCCTCGGGATAATAATGTGACGTATCGGCAGCCCAGAGTCCCTCGACAGGAAGTTTGCGTGGCGGGATACTTTCCAGGTAGCCCGGCGGGCAAATCGGCTGTGCGTAGCGGTATCGATTAGCTCGGATATCTATGAAATCCTCGTCGGTCAGCGAAGGATTCACCATCTTTAGATAGCGACAAACTTTATCTTTGAATATTTCATCCGCATCGCTATATTTGGGATGCTCACCGGGCATGTAGAACGGTACGTAAACAATGTGCTGATCAAGCGGGCGCAGATTGGTGTACTCGACCAGACCAGGGATGTCCATTTCGTCGTCGTTGGTGTTAAGCCAGAAATTTTCCGTGACTGGCTTGCGCAGCTTGGCTATGACGCACACCACCGCCACGTTCTTTAGCGCACTGAACTTGGAAAGAATGTTAGCCGGCAGGTTAGGTATGATACGGGGGATAAAGGGCAGCGGAATCGTACTGACGACTTTGTCAAACGCCTCGAAGCCTACAGGTGTCTCCACGCCCTTCACTGCTCCGTTCTCAATCACTACACGAGTGATGGGCGTGGATAGGCGGAATACTCCGCCATGGCTTTCGATCCACTTTTGCATGCCATGGAGCAACGTGTCCGAGCCGCCGTCGAGATAGCCGAGTTTTTCGCGGAACATGCTGTATCGCGAGGAGCCGATGCGTCGGATACGACTCCATATCCATGCGGCTGAAAGATTGTCGCTGTAATAGTAAAACTTATAGTCGAACAGACGCTGCCAGAGCGACTGCCATGCTTCCTCGCCCACCCAGCGGCGAATCCATCCGGTCGCCTCGATATGATCTAGTGGACGCCAGTCCTCGCGCCTTCGCTTTGTCGAGAGAAAAGCATGCAGGCCGTAGCGGACCTTGGCCGTCAGGCTTAGACCTTTGAATTTCAGCAGGGCAAGCGGGTTGCCCCAGGCCTGCAAACGCTTGTTGAACCAGTACCCCATTTTTGTTTCGGTCCAATGCATGCGCTCGGACAAGCCGAGCTCGTCCAGAACAGCTAGGAAGGCGGTATCCGAGATGCAATGAAAGTGGTAATACCGTTCGATCTTCAAGCCTCCGAAGTCGAAGCTAGCCGTCATACCGCCGACGCGGTCGTCGGCTTCGAAGATGATTGGTGTGTGCCCGTCGCGGGCAAGCTGATAGGCTACGGCCAAGCCCATGGGGCCGGCGCCAAGAACGGCGACACGTTGGGAATTACTCATCAGTTATATTCCAGCGGGGCGCTCAGCGCTTCAGGACAATAGAAGAATAGTGTGGATCGCAGTAGCTCTCGCGCACGGCATCGACGAATGGGGTTTGCTGTACACCGAAGACGGCTTTCGTGTCCACTCCCTTAAAGTCATCGCCGGCACTCAGCGCCTTGAGCTGACTTTCAGTAAAGGGAGGTTTGCCGCTGAACAGCGCATACACCCGCAGCAAGAATCCGAAGAGGCCGTAGGGAATATGTAGGATCAAAGTCTTCAAGCCCTTGACCTTCCTGATTGTATGGATAATTTCCACATAGTCGATGCGCGTATCCCCTACAATGTCATAGATCTCACCGTTGCGCTCGCGCACGATGCAGTCGGCGATGCAGCGGCAAAAGTCACGCTCATACAGCGGCTGGCGCATGTAGCGTCCGTCGCCGGGGATGGGGAATATTGGTGTCTTGGCCATGAAGCGGGACAGCCAGCCAAAGTGCTTCGGATCGAACCAGCCGAACATCAGCGTCGGTCGCAGCACCGTATGGCGTATGCCGGACTCGGCCACCAGTTTTTCCTGCGCCTTCTTGGTGTTGGTGTAGTCGTCATTGGCGACGGAAACTACCACTGACGAGCTGACGTGTACTATGTAGGGCACGCAGTGACGTTTGATTGCATCCAGTACTACACGTGTGGCATCTATATTATTGCGGACGAATTCCTCGGTGAACTTGCTGGTGATCTGCGCATGCAGTTGGACAACACAAGCTGCGTCAGCAAACGTTTCTTCCCAGGAGCCAGGCTCGGCCATGTCGGCTTCGACCGCCATCACGTCCGGATGAAGATCGCGCAAAATGGCCATGTTATAGGCATGCTTGTCTATGGCTACTAGTTGGGTAAACCCCTGGCTCTTAAGTTCGACGATCAAGTTTTGACCAACTAGTCCGGCCGCGCCTGTGATAATAATTTTGCTGTTTTTGTTTGCCATGGTTAGAGGCTGAACCGTTTGAAAATAAATTCGGGGATGCAGCGGATGATGGTCATGATGCCAAACCAGAACCACGGTAAGTATGCCACGGCACGGCCTTTGTCCACGGCACTAACGATACCTTTGGCGATGATCTCGGGTTTAGCCCAGAGGGGCCCCTTCTTTAGATCGCGGGTCATCGGCGTGTCGACAAAGCCTGGCTTGATCGTGATCACCACCACTCCGTGTTTTGCCATGCGCTGGCGCAGGCCACTTAGGAAGGCGCTGACGGCGGCTTTGGCTGAGCCGTAAAGATAGTTACTACCACGGCCGCGGTCTCCGGCCACCGATGAAATCACGGCGATGCTGCCACGACCGGCCTGTTGCATACGACTGGCGAGGATAGTCAACAGGGCAATCGTCGAGGTGCCATTGGTGGCGAACTCTGCCAACGCGGTATCGACTGATGTCTCACAGGCTTTCTGATCGGGCAAGGTGCCATGGGCGACTAACACAACGTCAACCTCACCCAGAGCGCTCCAAGCCTCATCCAATGCCGCAGCGTGTGCTGCGATATCGTTAAGTTCCAGTTCGGCGCGAGTCACCTCAGAGGCGCCGCGGACCAGCAGGTCATCGGCAATGGTATCCAATCGCATCCTGTTACGGGCTACCAGATGAAGCCTGCCGCCGCGCTTGGCGTACAGGCGGGCGGTGGCTTCGGCAATCGCTGAGGTCGCACCTATGATCAGGACTCGCTGCATGTGTTACTCCGAGATACGCGATTAGCTATGAAAATGTTGCAATTCGCGGGGAAATGCTACCGGTCCGCCAACATTGGCACGCTTATGTACATGCTGAGCTGGGGGGGGGGCGGCATCTAGACCTGCGATTATATCGTCTTCGTTCACCCAGTAGGGTTGGTCTATTGGGCAGCTGACTTGACACATGCTTGAGTCGCCTCTGATGCACGTGTGTAGCGTCTGACATGCTCGACGTCGCGTTGGCACAGGAGTGCCGTCGACACTACGGTTAGCTGTTGTCACCTGGATAAAATGCAAGCGTAGCCAGCGGCGATCGGTGGAATGCAACGCCGTCCGGTAAATCTGCGTAGAAGATGGCTAAGGAAAAGTTAAGAATAGGGGTTTTGCTATGAGCGCCCACTCATGGCGTGCATCTACCTTGCCTGGCTCACCACATTGCTATCTCCAGTGCCTCAGGGTGTTAGAGGTGGGCGGCTGATTGCGATGCCGCTCATGGTGGCTGTAACATCAAACTCCTCGGTCATTAGGCCTCGTCCAGTACAAGCTTCTTAAGTCAAAGCAGCATATTAATGTCTATACGGCACCCAATGAGGCACCGGAACTCTCGATGCTGGCATCATTTCGAGACACGCCGCCAAAAGCTTGAAGATATGCCAGGATCGACAAACGCAGAGAATGCCTTGTACGCCGGAAAGTAGGCCCGGAAATGTACGGGCGACATCCGCGCGTCTTTGGCTGGATACACTGCGCCCCCCTTGTCCGCGACGATAGCATCGAGACAGTCCAGCAGTCTGAAAACTTCGACGCCGTCGTTGGGGAAGTCCAGCGCCAGTGTGGCGCCCTCACGAGCGAATGATAGTAGGCCAAGTGATGGGTAGTCGCCGAATTGCTTCAGCACTGCTAGGAACGAGCCAGCACCGGCATCGGCAATGGTCTTGACCAGCTCGAACATCGTCGCCTCCGACGCTGCAGGTGGCACTACACATTGGTACTGTAAGAAACCGCGTGGTCCATACATACGGTTCCAGTGGGCGATGCTATCCAGCGGATAGAAGAACGGCTGATAGTGCGTCGTCGCATGTGCTACGCGCTGTCGCTGACGGTGGTAATACAACTTATTGAAAGCTTTCAGGCTAAATGAATTGACCAGGCTAACTGGTGGCGTCCAAGGCATAGCGATGCGGGACGAGGAGGCAGCGGGGCGCTGATCTGGGCACGACGACGCGTGATTGGCTCGACTGAATAGGCCGCGGCCAAGGGCTTTGCCCTTGGCCGCGCAGTCAATCCACGATACGGTGTATTCGTAGTCGCGGTCAGACGCCTGCGACAGCTCGAAGAATTCCGCAAGGCTTTCAAAACGATGAATTTCCGTCGACATCCACGGACCGGCGATGCGGCGTAACTGAATAGTGGCCTGTGTGATCACACCGGTAAGGCCAAGTCCGCCTATGGTGGCAGCAAACCAATCTACGTTTTCGGTCGGAGAGCAAATACGCCGCGAGCCATCCGTCCGCAGCAGTTCAAAAGCCAGCACATGATGGCCAATCGTGCCTGCGCGATGGTGATTCTTGCCGTGGACATCGTTGGCGATGGCGCCGCCGACAGTCACGAAGCGGGTGCCCGGAGTGACTGGCAAGAACCAGCCTTGGGGAACAACCAGATCAAGGATGTCAGCGAATAGCACGCCTGCCTCGCAGGTCAGCAACCCGGTAGTGGAATCAAAGGCGATGAAGTGGTCTAAGCCTCGCATGGCCAACAGTACGCCTCCGTCGTTGAGACAGCTGTCGCCATAGCTACGTGCATTACCTAGCGGCAGCAACGGCTGCATGCTATCCAGCAGCGGCGCATGGCGATCGCTCATTGCGATCACCTGTTCAGTTGTGACTGGGTAACGTCCCCAGGATCGTCCGGTGCGAGCCATTATATAGCCGTAGCGACGATTATCGCTGCGATAAGTCCGAGTATCTGGCTAGTGCGATCCATCACAGCGAAGACCACGGGGTCGTCGTGCATGATGCCGCGGTGGGCGATTGCCCAGGTTCGGCTAATCCAGTACAGCAGCAGTGGACAAAGTACCCAAAGATAATGCGGATGTCGGTAAAGCGACATACTGGCCGTGCTGTCTACATAGAGCGCGAGCACGAGCACCGCAAGATAGCCGCTGGAACCACCAAGGGACTGTATCAGAGGAATATCTTCGACGTCATAACCACGGCCGCTTGCTTTAACCTGGCCTTTCTTCTGCAGGGCCAGCAACTCCGTATAACGTTTAACCATCGCGAGGCTCAGGAAGATGAACATTGAAAAGGCCAACAGCCAGAACGACGGTTTGGTATGGATTGCCACTGTGCCGGCGAGAATACGTGTCGTATAAAGCGTGGCAAGCACGACGACATCAAGCATCACGATACGCTTGAGACGGATTGAATAAGCGGTAGTCAGAAGGTAATAGCCTAGCAGTACTACCATGAAAAGGTGTGACACGAGCAAGGCAAGGCTGAACCCGGCGATTAATAGCGCGACAGCCGCGATGGGTCCAGATATGAGCGGCAGAGTGCCCGCGGCAAAGGGGCGGTTGCGCTTCCGATGGTGTTGGCGGTCCGACGGCAGGTCAAGCAGGTCGTTCGTCAGATAGACGCTTGACGCACAGAGGCCGAAACAGAGAAACGCCAGCCCAGACTCGGCAACGCGATCAAGCTCCAGCACCCGATGCGAGGCCAGCAGCGGAAGGAAGACGAGAATGTTTTTGATCCATTGGTGTATGCGCAGAGCTTTGAACCAATCCTTGATTCCGCCGCGGGATACCGCAAAGCGTCTCTCTACAGGTGTTACGCGAGCTGCGGCCTTGGATAGGATCTGGCCGTGCTCGACGACTACCGCAGCGTGCGCATGTTTCCATACTTCCAGATCTACAGGCGCGTTTCCGATGTAGTCAAAAGCTTTGTCACCGAAACGCTCGATCAGCGCCGTCGCTTTATTGATACCTGACAGGTTCACTAGTCCGTCGGAGGCGATCACTTCACTGAATACACCCACGTATGCCGCGACGGATGTGGCCAATGTAAAGTCTGCGGCTGTACACAGCACTACCTGCCGATAGGTTCTTTGGTCGTGTAGCCACTTGATCAATTCGTGGTTGTAGGGCAATGCGCTCGGGTCCAGCTTGACACGACGTGCAATCTCACGCTTCAGATGCGCTTTGCCACGGAGCAGCCATAACACCATCGAAAAAATTGCCAGGGGGTGCTGGGCAAGCAGTGCTAGGGCCGACTCGATCAAGAGGTCTGAGCGGATGAGCGTTCCATCCAGGTCGACGCAAAGCGGAATGCTCTTCTTGGTCGTATATTCCATCACAGTATTGGGCATGCTGGTCCTAAGTCAAATAACGGTTTTGGCAGAGCGACGACTTTGCAGATTAAAACGCTGGGCCCCCCAGCCATGCCAGTGACGCTTAGGGCAATATAGTCAAACGGATTTGCTGACAGCTTGACGATATCAGCTGCTACCTTTGTGTGCTCACGTAGCCCGCTAGAATTTTCATCGTTAGGTTCCTTTGAAAAGCCTATGTCATCGAAAAGCTCGCTATTCTAACGCGAGCGAGGCCAAATGCCGATGCTGGGTTCTACCCTGTTAGTACGGACCTTTCGATTGAGTTCATGCCACACCGAAGGAGTGCGCATGTCCAAGCGTAAACGATACAGCCCCGAGCTCAAGTGGGAAGCCGTTGCTGGTCGTCGTTCAGGGGCGGGTTGCCGACAGAAGTGATCCTGGGAATTGGTACTGCTCCGAACCTAATCACATGTTGGGTTAGAAAATCGCAGCCAGGCGTAGAAAAGGCGTTTCCGGAAACAGGGAGTCCGTGGGATGAGGAGCTTGCCCGCCTCAAGCGAGTTGGCCCGAGTGACCAAGGAACGTGTTCTTAAGAGGCGCGGCAGCGTACTTTGCTAGGATTTGTCTGAAAAGTCGAGTTTGCTCCTGAGATGGCAGTGGAGACAGGGCGTTACGAGCTTTCGAATCAGGATTGGGCGTTGATCGAAGACATTGTTTCCCCTCCCCAGAGGGTGGGGCGTCCGCGCCGCGATGATAGGCAAATGCTCAATGGCATCTTCTGGATCCTGTGCTCGGGCGCCAAATGGCGTGATTTGCCCGAGCGCTGTGGTCCCTGGAAGACGGTCTACCAGCACTTCCGGCACTGGCGCGACGATGGCACCTTCGAGCGCATCCTGGCGCGTCTACATCTGAAACTGCGTCAGAATAGCTATCTGGATCTGGACACCTGGATGATCGATTCCAACACGATTCGCGTTATACGAGCCGCTTTGGGAGGCGGAAAAAAGGGGGCTGGACAAACCGCTCGATCATGCTTTGGGCTGTCGCCGTGGTGGGCTGGGTACCAAGCTCCATCTGCTCTGTGATGCCCAAGGATTTCCGCGGACCTTTACGCTTTCGCCAGGGCAGAAGGCCGACTCACAGCCTTTCATTCCCCTGCTCGAACACGTGCGTCTGCCAGGCACCAGAGGCAGACCTTGCAAGCGTTGCCGCCGGATCGTGGCAGATAAGGGGCACGACAGCGAAACACGCTGGCGCCATTGCGACCGTGTCGGTATTCAACCAGTGATTGCTCGACGCAAGATGCGTCATAAGCCTCGCCCTGGCTTACCTCGGCTCTTCGATCAGCCCACGTACCGCCAGCGCAATGCGATCGAACGCCTGTTCAGCTGGCTCAAGGAAAAACGTCGGCTCTGCACTCGGTTAGACAAGCTGGCCAGTAGCTTCAAGGCGAGGATTACTCTGGCCTGCATCTATCGCTGTTGGCGTGTCGACTTTTCAGACAAACCCTAGGGAGTCATCAAGCGGCACTCGGATCCAGCGCTGTTGCAACGAGTGCTTGAGGCAATTGATGTGCCCTTATCTGAAGGTTTTTGCCGGCGGCTATTGTGATTGGCAGGATCGCGAGCCAAGTCCAAGCGCTCAAGAGAATCCAAGCTTGGTAGAGCGCATTCGAAAGATTCGCGAAGACAGCCGTGGTGTGATCGGAGCGCCACGGATACACAAAGATTGCTCGACGAGGGCGATGCCGTCAGCCTGAGCTGCGTTGCCCACCTGATGACAACTGATCGACTTCAAAGACGGCCACGCTGGAAAAGGTGTGGCTTTGGAATAATCGCAGCGGCCGTCCGGCAGCCGTGAATATGTTGGAGTACGATTGCACAACCTTGGAGCCGGAGCGCAAATGGGTCATGACATCAGGGAAGTATCCACGCTGGAAGGAGGCTCTTCCTATGTGTAGTGCTCGACTTGTACCGCAGGCTGGTGATCGGCTGGCCTATGCATAAGCATTCGGATCGGCAGGCGATAATCCGAGCTGTGGGAGTGACAATCTTGTAGCGCCAGAGCGATTGGTCGGTGATTCTACATTCAGATCGATGGGAAGGATCCGATAAGACTGTCTGGCAGATTAAGTCACATAGATTATGGTGCCGGCACCAGGAGTCGAACCCGGGACCTACTGATTACAAGTCAGTTGCTCTACCAGCTGAGCTATACCGGCAAGGGGGACGCCATTATAGCCATGGAAAAGCCCTTGTAAACCAAGGATGTGCGTCCCTTAAGCCCCGTGTAAGCGCCGAACCGGTAGAATGGGGCGAAGAGCTTGCGAGGAGCCGCTGATGAGAACGAAGACCCTGGCCTTGCTGGCCGCTGCTCTGGCTGGTTGCACCAGCCAGGCGAACCTTGAGCGCAATCCGCCGATGGAGTTGCGTACGGGCAAGAGTGCTGAAGATTATCGCGGCTGCTTGGTCGCCGGACTGGAGAAGGATGGTCGCCATGTGGTGAGCCAGCCGCAGGGTAGCAATCAACGGGTGTTGGTGGACAGCAAGGTGCCTGGCGCCACGGCGGCGATCATCGATATCGCCTCGGCTTCGCGGGGGACGCGGATCCAGTTGCGTGAGCAGATGGCGAACAATCCCTTGCGTCCGCGGACCATCTTGACGGTGGTGAAGGATTGTCTGTGAGGTGACAGGTTGGGCGGCCCTCACCCCCGCCTCTCCCGGAGGTAGAGGGGGAAGAGCGGCTGGCATCGCTAAGGGTTGGCTAGGCGACGATTACGTCGAATAGCCAGATACGAAAAGGGCACCGAATGGCGCCCTTTTCGGGTTCACCGCCTGAGATCAGGCCGCCGGTTGGTCTCGACGTTGCGGAACAGGCTCCGCCGCGCGTTGGCCGCTCACATCCCGCAGCGGAGTGCCGTGGATCGGGGCGCCGTTGGCCACATAGTAGGCGGCGTTGCTGCGCGGCAGCGGGGCGCGGCCACGGATTTTGTCGGCGATCTTCTCGGCGATCATGATGGTCGGAGCGTTGAGGTTGCCCGTCGCGATGATCGGCATGATGGAGGCGTCCACCACGCGCAGGCCTTCCAGGCCATGCACCCGGCCGGCGCCGTCGACCACCGCCATGTCATCGGTCCCCATCTTGTTGGAGCAGGAAGGGTGGTAGGCGGTCTCGGCGTGGGAGCGCACGAAGGCGTCCAGCTGGGCATCGGTCACGCAATCGCGGCCCGGGTTGATCTCTTCGCCACGATAGGG
>Ga0157358_1001155_pt1 | contig 11472 bp, 15 predicted proteins | sample AttcapACBM2_FD_111484 | JGI IMG/M metagenome (GOLD analysis project Ga0157358, IMG submission 111484) | Fungus gardens microbial communities from leaf cutter ant in Botucatu, State of São Paulo, Brazil - Atta capiguara ACBM2 | ecosystem: Host-associated > Fungi > Mycelium > Unclassified ...
AGAATAATGACATTATACAGTATATTTACTATATATTGATCTTATAAATAACATATAACCTTTAGGATAGGCTAGTATTAGCCTTGCACAGCAACATGCTTCTCTCTCACATACTACCATCTTGTATGGTAGTATCTAATAGAGAAATTGTGAATTCAAACATTTTTACTTTTACTTCAGCCATGTCTAACCCTGTAGAGTCCAAAGCTAGCTCTGAAGATATACCAATAGATGCTCCAAGAGGTAGATTCATTATTTCCAGCACTAACTCATCAAGAGAGTCTTCTGTGCTATCTAAAGTGTCATCCATTGAGTATTCAGCTCATATGGAAGCCCAAAGTGCTGATCCTGACTAGACCAACCAAACTGAGGAGAAACTTTTCAGACTATCATATGCAACACCTTTAGGAGAGGAGTCCAACATCTAAGGTCAGGCTAACCTTTCAGACTGTGTAGCTCTGTCTTATGTAGGCCATGCACACAACATGCAACCTCAAGTGCCTACTATTAATAGCAGTGTTTCATTCCTTTTATATAAAGAATTCCAGCTGGATAATCCCAATTTATGGAACAGCCACACAAATCTGATCTCTATGTTCAGTCAAATTACTTTACAAGAAATCAACATCAACAATATCAAAATTTCTCTCTCTTGTATTTCCGACTTCATTGGTAATAGAGAGCTGAAAAATAACAGGAAGGATGACATCCCTTTCCTTAAAGGTTTTGGCCAAGTTGCCTTTGACTTTGTATCCTCTGTATTCAAAAGAGGATGAGATCAACTTAAAATGGACAACAACAGGATATTCCACAAACTTATAAAGAACGAGTTCACCACCAAAGTCCCTACTTCCAACAAGAGTAAAAAGACTAACATTTTCCCACCCTCTAAACCAGTTAATTTTTCAAAATTACTCCTACTCCAACTTCTCCCAAGGCTATCAAAAGAAGTCTTGGCAAAATCAAAATTTCATAGAAAGAACACACCCAGCAAAATCAGAAAGGTAGTGGATACTTCAAAACCATCTTATGCTCAAATCTCATTGAAGAATATTAGTACTATCCTTAAAATCAAGGAAAAGTTCCTAGAACTCTTTAACAAGAAGATTGAACAAATCAACAAGTCAATTTTCAATATATCAAACAAACTCAAGCCCAGGATTAACATAACAACCAAAGGCCTGTTTTGAAAACAAATTATTATACCTATGAGTAGCAGCAACACCAACAAGATTATAGCAGTTTCAGGTGAACATATCACCAACCTCAACCATTCCCTTAAGAACACTAAATCAGGCCTCTGTTAACTTCATTTAAGTTGATTATCAAGGTCTTATCATCACTTCCAACAGAGTTGTGTCCCCATTGGACATCAGTATTATCAGCAAATATGTCAAGAGTTGTAACGATATTGACACAAATAACATTCAAGATATGAGACTCCCCCAGTCAAAGTTGTACTTGAAAATTCTCAGTATCTTATATATCAAGGAAGGTACTAACATGCCTATCAACTCTGAAGTGATGGAAATAGTCATCAAATCAATGCACATCTTCAACAACGTCAATATTGCATTCAAATCTCACATTGTTAAGATTTTCCCTAAGTCCAACATGGCAATTGTCTGAATAGACATATGGAACTTTCAAAGCAGTACAACTGCTAAGACACTTATCAACAGATGCTTCAATATTGGTAGCTTTGTTGCTACTATTCATAGCACTAACATGAACCCTGGTATCCCATAGTGCAAGAACTGCTGGAAGTAGTGGCATACTATCTTTGCATATCACCTACAAGGTTAAGTGCAATAGGCCTTACAAGATCAAACATCATCACCACTTTGCCTAGTGTTGCAAGGCAAACTTCAAGATTAACCCTTCCTATCTCAAAACTAAACTAGGCAAACCATGCCCACATTTTTTCAAATGTATCAACTGCAAGAGTAACTACCAAGCAGAGCAGATTCCAACTCATGTTCATTCTAGTGTCACTGTTTCAACAGAGAGTGGCACACAAAGAAATATCAGGAACTTCATGATTCTAGAGCCCAGTTAATTCATTCAGTCATAAATGGCAGCAAGCAATGATTATCAAAAACATTAAGATTTTCTCACAAAACATGCAGAAAAATAACCTCATTGTTAACATGATTCTAGAAACCCACTTCAAATTTGACATAGTTTTTATTCAAGAACCATCCTAGTTGACCATTCATGCTATTCCAAGCTCAAAGAGTAGAGATGGCAAAGAACTAGTTAGAGTACCAAACTACTCCAATTGGCTTGTATTTACAAATTCATCATCGAATATCCATGACTATTCAAGAGTCATTACTTATGTAAACATCAGACTCTCTTCTTTTCAATTCTCCCTTTGCAAAGATGTTCTCAATCATAGAGATATTTCACTTATTTCCTTTTTCATTAATAATAACATTTTCTTTCTGATTAATATTTATTCAGATTCTTTGCTATCAGCCTTCAAGTATCTCAAGGATACTGAGGTTGACATTCCTAATGTTCTCATCATAACAGATAATTTTAACATTAGAGACAGTTTCTGAGACTCTTTGTATCTAAATCATTTTACCCACAGTGACTTACTTATAGACATTACAGACTCTCTTTTGTTAGGTCTGTCATATCCCACTAACCCTATTCCTAATAGATACTTGGATAGCGACCAGAGTTCTAACTCGGTCATTGACCTTATGTTTCTCAGATATGGTTCAGAGAAATTAAACAATTACTCTATCCACCTGGAGTGTGTTGTAGCAACCACTTGTAGTTTGCTTACTTCAGCAAAGCTCTCAGTAGGCTATCTAGTAGTGGGGATTACAAAAGAACTTGACAAGGAGCCCTCACTGCATTGCTCCTCTATATATACTATTACATCGTGGTTCGTGCTACAACAATATCTATCCGGCCCTTAAGTCCATGCTGCTACCTCATGTCCATTACTCATCCACCATGCTTCTTACATGTGCCCTGATATCATACCTTTAATCTCCGCTGTACATGTGCATACCATATATACACCATGAGGAACCCATGTCCCTTGACGTCATCCCTAACCCTAACTCTAATCTAGACTCCTCTCAATCCTTCTAGACCATTAGTCCTTCTAGACTGTTCTAGACTATATCACATGACTTCCAGGTCACGTGCTCTTCCTCTATTGTAGACTAATAAAATACTATCTTATCTATGTCTGGCTAACCCTAACCCTAGCCAAAGTCTGTCCACACTCTCATCTTATAACAGAGTGGAGATTATCGTCAGATTATGCTCCACTCACCATCTCTATTCCTATCAAGGAACAACATATTTACAATGGGAAATGCTCTATTGCCAAAGGCAGTGTGGAAGAGAAGGTGTTCATCAAAGACATGATCAAAGATTTCACAACCATTAATACCTCCAATCTAATGGACATCAAGTCACTTGAAATCACTGTTGATATATTTGCTTTAGCCATCAATAGGGCTTGGGAAAAGAATTCAAAAATTGTTAGTATCTGTAAGCACTTGAAAAGCTGGTGGAATATGAATTGTAGCAGGAATCTGGAGAAATACAGGTCATCTAGAAGCTTGGTAGATTGGAAACAATTTAAGAAAATGGTGAAAAGTACCAAATGCATGTTCTTTGATCAGAAGATCCAAGAGATATTGAACAAGGCAAGAGGTCCCTAGGAACTCATGAACTGGATCAAGAAAAGAAATCTCCCAGTAGTTAAAGCCATCAAGTACAATAACTGTCCTTGCCTAGAAATCAATGATCTGTGGAACGCTCTCCACTCTACCTTCAATTTAGCCCAGAATTGCCAAGTCAATGTCAATATTCTAGACAAAATTCCAGACAAGTCAACCAAAGAGTGGCCACCATTCTCAAAGGAAGAGTTCAGAAAAGCCATTGCTAAATACAATAACTCATCTGCTTCTGGACCTGACAAGCTCTCTTGGAGTCACCTCAAGTGTATCATCAACAATGAAGCATGTCTTGGTAATATCATAATTATTGCTAATCCATGTTTCAAGCTAGGTTTGTGGCTGTCACACTTCAAATCTTCAACATTGATTATCATCCCTAAACCAAACAAGGAGAGTTATGATTCCCCCAAGTCATTCTGACCTATTATTCTTCTTAATATGCTAGGAAAACTCATTAAGAAGGTTGTCAGCGAAAACTTCCAATTCTCTCTGATCTCAAATGATTTCATTCACCTATACCAACTGGGAGGTCTCAAGCAAAGATCTACTTCAGATGCTGGTATTGCCCTCACTCATTTCATCCATTCAAAGTGGACCAAAAACAACACTACAAACACTCTAGTATTCAACATTGCCCAGTTTTTTCCATTCATAAACCACTGATTTCTTTCCCTCATCATGAAAAAGGCTGGATGTCATTCCAGAGCCGTTTAATTTTTCTCAAACTATCTAGTAGGTAAAAAAACACAGTACTGTTGGAACAATTTTACCTCTCTCTTTTTCAATATTGATATTGGTGTAGGACAAGGCTCAGCCCTCTCCCCTATTTTGTCTGCCTTATATATATTTTCTGTTTTTCACATACTTGAAAAACATTTAAAAAATCTAAAAATTCCAGTTTCTATCTTATCCTTCATTGACAATGGTCTATTCATTGTCTAAAGCAAATCTTTAACAGTTTCAAACTCTCTTCTTTTTTGTAGTTATAACATCATCTCTTCTATTTTGGACAAGTTCAGTCTCATACTAGAATATGGAAAGATGGAAGTCTTTTATTTTTTCAGAGCCTAGGGAGTTTTCAATCCTCCCCCTCTTGACTTAGCAGCAATCAGTGGTCCTATATTGAAGCCCAAAGATACATGAAGATATCTAGGTTTCATCTTTGACAGGAAACTGTTGTTTCATCAACACATTGACTTCTACATGAACAAGGTGATTTCAACTGTCAAGTATATGAAAGTCCTTAGAAATTCCACCTGTAGCCTCATTCCTCTACAGAAGTTATGTCCTCCCTATCGCCTTATACAGATATCAACTATAGTTTTACAAGAGAGCACCATTGTCTTATCTGCTCAAGATACTCAATCATATGCAACAAAGAACCGCCATTTGGATTCTTGGCATGTTCTAAACCTCTCCATCATTTGAGGTTGAAGCTATTGCAGGCCTTATTCCTATCAATCTTCACTTTTGCAAACTCAGTGGTCAAGCCTAATTGAGAGCACATTCTCTTTCTCATAACCACATCTTGCATTCTCTCATGGAGTCAAGACCATCTGACAATTGTACTCACCATCCTCTCTTTCTTAACTTACTTACTTGCTGTCAAAGGGAAAATATCAAGGGCACTATTATTGACATGGACAATAGGTACAATGAAATCTTTCTCTCATTTGATCTTTTAAATACAGAATTTTCTCCTAGTTCTCATATTATTGATGTTTTTCCCAGTTGTTTTTCCTTTTATCCTTTTATCAAAAGTAATGATAACAATCTTGAAAATTGTGCCCACCAGCTCAATAACATTGCTATCACATCTTTGCTGGACCACTCACATGCACTCATTATCTCTGTTGGTGGTATCAAGAATAATGTAGCCACATCAATTGCTTATATTCATGTCTGTGATAGACCTATTATCAAAACAATTCATCATGCAGCTAACATTATCTCAACTGAAGCTGAACTCTTCACTATTAGGTGTGGCATCAATCAGGCTATTAACCTACCAGGAATTTCAAAAATTGTCATTATCACTAACTCTTTCCATATTGCTAAGAAGATTTTTGGTTCTTTTATCCACTCTTTCCAAGTGCATTCAGCTACCATCTCTAAAGAACTTGGGAAGTTCTTTAGTGCCAACAACAACAACTCTATTGCATTTTGGGAATGTCCTAGTCATTGCAACTGGCCTCTGTTCAAATCCATTGACAGTGACACCAAACAATATAGACTAACTCCAATGTTCACTTGCAAGTTATCTTAGGACTTTAGCAAAAAAAGATAATATGACAATTTAATTCAAAACTGGAGAATGACATTCCAAGCTTCAGATCAAAAGGGTCAGCAGTTCCTTGATCTTGTTGATGATGATGACAATCCCATCAAACCATCTTATATCAATGGAGGGTTGTAGCTAAAATTCATAGGTCATTCCAATTCACTATATGCAAGAGTGACAAGAGCTATCATGAACCATGCACCTACAGGCAAATATAGGTTGCAGTTTTTCCCAAAAGAAGAGTTCAAATATCTGTGCAGTCTTTACTCTATCAAATCTAGACATCATATTCTCTATAAGTATCAGAAATTTAACAACTATTGGAATCCAAGAAGAGATTTGCTGAGTCACTTCATTCTCTTCTTAGAGTTTAATAGCAGCACTTTTACATTTAATAATGCAATTTGATAATTGAGATGGTCCAGCAGTGTTTGGTTAAGATTTCTTTTTATCTTTTTATCATTTCTTTATATTTTTTTCACTTTTAACACCACTACTACCACTACTATTATTATAATCAATTGATTTTTCTTTCTATTACAATATGAGTCAATGTGACCAAGTAAAGCAATTGTAGCTCTTAATAAGGCAACAAGTAAAACAAGTATAGTATTACAACTTAAGACTTATAGAGTAAAGTCAAAAGAAGAACTTTGTATTAGGATTAACATAAGAGAACTCAATGGAGTACAAGTTGTCTACCTTATATACACTTGGCTGATGGTCTGTGCTGCACTAAACCTAGTCTGCTCTAAAGAACATATAATATGACCTGATTACTCTAGAACCTTCTATAATATTCTATATGATATGTAATTGTATAACTATGACTTGTAATAGTATTATGTGAAATATGACAGATGTGTGACACCATGTCACATGTTATATTACACTAACTTTTTTCCTAAGTCTGAAAAATAAAAATGAAAAAGAAAGAAAATAAAAATAAGAAGAAAAAATAAAAATAAATAGAGTCTACCATCTTTAATTCTGACATGTAGTAAGTATTAAAATATATGTAAAAGGAGTCAACAGATGTTTGGAAGAAAAATTTATTAGAAGAAATAAAAGCAAAAGAAGTACAGTTTGCATTAGTAGAAGATTTTCTTTGGAACTAAAGAGAAAGTTTGAAAAAGATAATAATGAATTAACAAAAGTTGCTAAACTCAAAAGAATAGAACGAGAAGGGAAGAAAATGATAAAATTTATTTAAGAGCCTAAGAGAGTAACTAGGAGAAGTAAATATAAAGAGAGAACATTTGTGGAGAAGTTTAAAAGAGAAATAAGTAAAATAGTAAGAAAGAAGTTAATAGAGATAGAAAAACCTCCTAGCAGTATAAAATAGTAATGTAAGAATGCAATCAACTTGGATCATTATTGGAGAGAAAGTAAGAAAAAAAAGGTTGAGGGGAAAGAGAGAAAAAGAAGAAAATATACAAAGATAAAAATTAAAAATGAAAAGAGGAGAAAGTGAAACAAGAGAATAGGGATAAAGAGATAACAATTTTCAGACTATCACATACCATCTGAACACATCTGATTTATCCAACTCTATCATGGATAATGCTTACATAAGCTACACTCTACCCAAAATATCTGTAGAAGTAAATATTTTTCTTTTAGTCTGTATACTACTTCTAATATGAATTAACCTAGTTCCTTTCCATGTTCAATCACTCCATTACTAATTACATAGTTCCTCATGATCTCCATAAAACTCCAGACCTGATTTCTGAGAACTTTAGTGTACTCAGAGTAATTATCTATCTTCTCTGACTCTTAAATAGTCTTGGTGCTAGTATTTAAGACATATAAATACTCTTTAATTCCTTAGCTTGAAAATCAACTAGTGTAGTGTACTGTTGTCATATGCTAAGTCTATCTGTCTATAGTATACATCTCTACAGTAATACTATTTTTTCAACATCTACTATACAAGCCCATCTTTCTCACAATATGTCCACATGGTAATAATGCAACTATCCAGGTATTCCATCTTCTATAATAGGGATCCTCCTATTTGACTTGGTCTCTTATGACAAAGTCATACTTCTATCAGTGTCTCATTACTGAAACCTCTGCTTGGAGTAATAGAGACTATATCACTAAAACTCTGAGCATTTCCTATATTATCTACTTGTATATAAGACTAGTAGTTACACTGTAATTCACTAGTCTGATAATCAACAAAGATAATTCTTATTAAACTCAATCTCCAGTATTCAATAATAACATACCAATCAGTACTTACTTCCATCTTAGACTTTTTCCTCTCATCTGAAGTTGTAACCATACAGCAGCAGACAGACAGCACAGCATATAAGCTGAAGCCAAGGTTGTTCAGCAAGTCTACATATCTCTAAGCTAATCTTGTAGACTTTCAACCCTAGTATGAACTGTGTCTGATAGTATTATCAGACTCTCAAGTCTGCTATCACTTTTGAGCAGTTTCATCTGCTAAATCCTCTGTCGCAGTCTCACATGCAAAACAATCTTTTCACACTTTAAGTCCAAAATGGCTTTCTCTCACTGTAACTCTTCAACATCAACTCTAGTCCTACTGCTTGGGACACCCTTTAACACTATTTCACATTTCAGTAATAATCTCATATATCTGCCAAATGTCCTATGACATTCAAGACATATCTATCAAAGAGGCTGATCATCTCTGAGGTCTTCAACTCATACTATTCAACCTGCCCAGACAGTTTCATCTGTCCCTAGTCCAAGTATCATCTCTGTAGACAACAATCCTAATTGAGAGGTGCTTTCGCTACTAATTTGATATTTAATAGACCTAATTCTTCTACTCGCTCATAGTCAAAACCCCATTGAAGTGATAATACTAATGAGCAGTTGGCCAACATACTTGGTCAACTTGCAAATACACTTAATGCTAATCAGACTCCTAGCCTCAATACTAATTCAAGAAAAACTAAAGTCTGCATCCCCAACATCTTCAGTGGTACTGAGCCTGACAAGCTTAATAATTTTCTATTCTAATGTCATCACTATTTCTACACCAATCCTGTATAATTTGATATAAACATTGCAAAAATCAACTTTGCAATGATCTACCTCATAGAAGTTGCCCAATACTAGTTTGAGGTGGGCCTCAACCAAGAAGACCAGAGCATCCTGCAAAACTAGCTCTCCAACTGGAACCTGTTTGTAGATGAATTACATTGACATTTTGGTCTTTTGAACCCTGTCAGTGAAGTGGCTAACATGCTGGATAATCTCTGCATAAAGCTCAGCAACAAGATTTCCACCTACAACATAGATTTCATCACTATACCTCTCAACTAGGTTAAGAGAATAGTGTTCTGTGCTACTACTATTACCAGAGGCTCTCAAATTGGATCTAGGATCCTATCTCTATCCAGGAACAAGGTAAACCTACCTCATTCCAGGACATGTATGCTTTGACAATGACTATTGATTATCACTACTGGAAATGTGATCACAAATGCCATCATGCTATGCAGGTAGAAAAAGAGGCTCTTGAATCTCACTCCCAGAAGCAAGAAAAAGCTTCCACTGCAGGTAATATTATGGTCTTCCAGAACAAGGTAAATACATTCTTAATGGCTTCATCTACCAAATCATTTCCATCCAAAACATCTCTGTCCCTTGCTCCCAAAAAACGATCCAATTTTCTGTAGGTGGATTTCTCTTCCAAGCTGGCTAGCAATAGCAAGTTGGCTAGTAATGAGTACAAAAAACAGCTCAAAAACAATCTGTGTCTCTATTATAGTGCAGGAGACTACAAGCTAGACTCTTGTTCCAAAAAGCAGACCATGGTCACTCCCAAGGGCCATAGTGCTTCAACAGCTGCTTCCAAGAAACTCTTGGAAAATAGAGAATGACCTCTAAAACTCTGCACAAACTGAGAGCCATATTGAACTTCTCTGTGCAGCAATGAGTCCTATCCAACTCAATGCATCTACTCTTTCTGATTCTCATCCACTCTTTGTACCCTTTACTTCTTCCTTGATCTTTGGTCAGAATCACCTTAATAAAATCTCACTTCAAGCTCTCATCAACTCCAAGTCTACTCATTGCTTTGTAGACTCAAAATTTGTGGATGCTCACTATCTGAAGATCTCTACAACTCCTCCAGTTGCCCTCCACTTGTTTGATGGTTTATCAAACAGATAATCTATCTAGATGATATACTCATCTACTCAAACAACATGTCTGAACATCATCAGCATATTAAAAAAGTACTCAAACATCTCTGCAAGACTGGCCTTTATGCCAAAGCAGAAAAATATGAATTTCACTCCAAGTCAGTAGAATATCTGGGATATATCCTTTCTTCTTCTGGCCTTGCCATGTCCAACAACAAAGTCAAGATTATTCAAGACTAGCCAGAGCCCAAGAAAGTCAAGGATATTCAATTTTTCTTAAGTTTCACTAATTTCTACTGCCAGTTTATCTTTAACTACTCAGACATTGACATTTCATTGACATGACTCACCCAAAAGGACATTCTCTGGAAGTTTGACTCCTCCTGTCATGATGCTTTCAACTCTCTCAAGAAGACATTCACCTCTGCTCCTATCTTCACTCATTAGATTTCTGATGCTTAACTCATTGTGGAAACTGATGCTTCAGACTATGTTCTTACTGCAATCCTCTCCATTGTTAATGAAGAAAATGAAGTTCATCTAGTTTCCTTTCACTCCCACACTTTTACCATGGTGAAGTTGAACTACAACACACATGACAAGAAATTGCTTGCCATTTTTGAAGCTTTTAAAATTTGGCAACACTACCTAGAAGGTCCAGCCTATCCCATCAACATCTCTATGAATTATAAAAACCTTGAGTACTTTTTCACTACCAAGGTGTTGACCCAGAGATAAGTGTGGTAGTCTGAGTACCTCTCTCAGTTCAATCTTGTCATCAGGTTCTGTCCTGGTTATCTTGGCACCAAACCAGATACTCTCACTATCTAGTGAGATGTCTATCCTAAAGGAAGGAATACTAGCTATACTACAGTCAACTTTTACAACTTCAAACCAATCTTCACTCAAGAACAACTTGTAGTCTCTATATAAGCTACTGTCTTCCTCTTTCCCTCTATCCATGCAGCTACAGTCATTGATCTGGACATCCTACACCAAGATATCTTTTTGGCTCTTCCTAGTAACCTAATTGTGACAAAACACATTCCCACAGAAGGCCGGTAGTCTATGGACCCAAACGGTCTTCTCCTCCTTGACAACAGAATCTATATACCATCTGCTGGTAACCTTCATATACATATTCTCCAGTACAATCATAATCATATTCTTGCTGGACATTTTGGTAAAAAAAAACACTGGAATTAGTTTGCCATATATATTTTTGGCCCAGCCTCTGTACTAACATACAACAATTCTGCAAGTTCTGTGTCACTTGTATGTGATCCAAGCCATAATGTTACAAACCCTACAGATCTCTCAAACAACTCCCTATTCCTGAATGACC
>Ga0157358_1001157_pt1 | contig 11470 bp, 4 predicted proteins | sample AttcapACBM2_FD_111484 | JGI IMG/M metagenome (GOLD analysis project Ga0157358, IMG submission 111484) | Fungus gardens microbial communities from leaf cutter ant in Botucatu, State of São Paulo, Brazil - Atta capiguara ACBM2 | ecosystem: Host-associated > Fungi > Mycelium > Unclassified ...
GTTTTTTATATTTAGAAATATTCACAGTACTAGAGATTGGATTAATACTAATACACAGAGTGGCTTGTGGTTGCAGGCAAAAACTCTAAGTTGTTGTGGCAACCACTTATTACAAAGACAAATGATCACACAAGCGGTAAATCTCTTAAATTGGATATCAAGTGGGAAGTTCACAAGAGAACTCAACAAGGAGTCTCTGCTAAATTAAAGTCCTATTTATACAAAACATGCCTGGTCTGTGCTACCAATAATTAAGCCTGCCCTATTATCCATGCTACAACCTCATATTCATCTCAAGGCTACCATGTTGTATACATGTACCCTGATGTCATCTTCTAGATCCTTCTACCATGTTCTATGCCTATGACATTACATCCTGTGACCTGTCATGTGACTGCAGTGTCACATGCTTCTTCATCATCCAAAAGAAAAATAAAAATCAATATAAAATAAAATCAATATAAAATCAGAAAAATAAAATAAAATAAAATAAAAATTGTTAGTGTTCCAGTGTCCCATAACATAAGTTATTTACAGTCAGATTTATGTCAAGAATCATAGCTCAATCTAAAGCCCTTATCTCAGATATTTTAATTATTAGGAGTTTTGTCTTTTCTTTGTAATTCTTGTCTTAGTATTCTATCTTCTATATTGTAGTATATAATAGCACTCTCATGTAATTAGTAGTATACTTTTTTAATATTATGAACACAAGCCCTTTGTTTATCTATTCTAACTACTACATCATTATTTGGTCTCAGATACACCTTTCTTTGTCAACATAATATATTACCTACTTCTCTCTTCTCTATGCTTCTATAGTTTCAAACTTCAGTGATATGATATACTACTGATCTCTATACTTTTTTATTTTTAATAGTTTTTAATTACTAAAGTACCATCATTCTATAATTATATAATCAGATCTCTAACACATCAGAATGGACTAGATGATACTTCAAGAACTGTTATGATCCTAAACCTTGGCTCAGGTTACAACTTAAGCAAAAAACTTAAGAAAGGATAAGAAGAATAATCAATTGGTAAAGTTTAAAGATAAAGGACTGTATCTACTACTATATACATACCTATAAACCATAAAAATGTTCTTGAGGAAACAATAAATAAGAAGTGAGGACTACATAGAGATACCTCTTTTACTACATGAGATACTGACTGATGAAATATAAGGAAAGCATATAATGTAGTAAATTCTAATCATATCTATTCCAATCTACAGATAACCTCCATCTCCAACCTCTTCTGGTACAGATTACATTTCTCTACTCTACCTTAGATGTTCTTGTTGGCCTTTGTTATATCTATGGATCTCCATCCCCTGATATTCAAGGATTATCATTATCCAGGGTAGCTCACTTAGTAGTTTATATTCCAGATAACTACTCTAGGTAATACATCTAGTACATAATCCAGCAGTTTATATTATATCAGCTTATTCTGAAAATTGACTAAAACTAACACCCACTTCTAGTGTTGGCAACAACACATCTTGCCACCCTCCAGTGGTTTTCTACCTGCTAAGTCTCCAAATTCTGTTCTGAAATATGTGACCAGTATAGCTAGTAGAGGTGTAGCATACAAGCTGAAGCCAAAGGTCATTCTAACTCATCTTTCACATTCTCAGATAATGTACAACTCACTTATTTAGACTTCTGAAATATCTTACTAAATCTTAGATAACAAAGTGTGAACTGTATCTAACAAATAACTTCAATACATGTTCAAGTCAAGGTAACTATAAAGTGAACATCTGTAAAGCATGAGGTATTGATTGTAACAGAAACTTTATTCTATTCTCTTAGAATTCCCTGAAGTAAGTCATATAGTTACTTAGTTAGCCAATAAACTTAGAATTTCCTAGAGCTCTGGAGTTTTTCTGTGCTTCTGCTCAGTTGTTCTAACAGATAGTCTAAGACTACTAGAAAACTCTCTACTTTAGATGAGATTAACATCTCTACCTACTCTACAAAATATGTAGATGTTTGATTAGATCAATCTATTGTTGTGGCAACCACTAGTCACAAAGACCAATAATTACACAAGGCAGCAAATCTCTTAGTAGGATATCAAGTGGGAATCACAAGAGAACTTGACAAGGAGTCCCCACTGTATTGCTACCTTATATATATTACTACATCATGGTTCATGCTATGACTATGCTTCTACTATGCATCCTACCCTAAAGTCCATATGTCATCCATGATGTTATGGAATGCTTTAGACACTAATATTTTCCTTTTCCTTTTATTTATTTTTCTTGATTTTATATTTTTTTTCTTTTTCTTTTTATTGATAATGAAGAGGCATGTGACATTGCAGTCACATTGACAGGTCACATGATGTGACATCATAGACCTAGAACATGGAAGAAGGATCTGGAAGATGATGTTAGGGCACATGGTATACACATGGTGGCCTTGAATAAGATGTGAGGCAGATATGAGGTAGTAGCACGGACCAATCTGTAACAGTATAAATAGGACTCTAATTTAGCAGAGGCTCCTTGTCAAGTTCTCTTGTGATTTTTCCCACTTAATTGCCTACTGAAAGCTTTACTCACTTGTATAGCTATTGGACTTTGTGTCTAGTGGTTGCTATAACATATGAGTATACCATGTGTACACTATGAGGTAGCAATGTAGTTAACATGCTCCTTGATGTCATCCCTCTAAACCACTCCAGCCCACTCTAGGCCTATGAACTCACATCATGTGACAAGTCATGTGACTGTAGTCATGTGCCTCTTTATCATCAATAAAAAGAAAAAGAAATTCAAAAGAAAAGAAATATAAAATCAAGAAAAAGAAAAAGAAAAATGTTAGTTCTCATATATATCATAACATCTATAATGAGATAAAGATAGGAATTAAGCTTGAATAGAAATAAACTCCACTATAGAAAATAAAGTACTCATAAAGATTAATATGAGTAATTTGCTATTAAAGATGAATTTAGAGAAAAATAAGAGTCTGTTAATGTTAGATATAGTTTATATATAAAGAAAAAGTTTGTGAAAAAATATATAAAGTATATGGATCAAGTATTTGGACTTATTTATGATGTGCAAGATATGGACTTCTAAACAATCTTAGCTTTAACTTATGTATTGCACTACTATGAGTTGTACAGTCACAATCTCAGAGAAAAGTCTAAAGATATTAGAATATAAGTTAAAATAATACAGACAAATTGTTAGAGTTTAAGATGGTAGACTCTAACTATTTTATTTTTATTTTTATTTTCTTTATTTTGGGGACTTAGAGTTAATGTGACACCACTGTCACACTGTTGCAAACTGTCACACATCAATCACACAATCATGTGTTACATGGAAGAGTGTAGAAAGTTCTGGAAGGATAATGCTATATAATATATTTAATACATGTTGATTTTAAGGCAAAATATATGGCTGTGTAGGGTAAGCTAGAAGTAGTTAGTATGGACCATGAAGTTTTAGTATATACAGAGTTCTTTATTGAGTTCTCTTGTATAAACCCTATACAAGGTTTCTTTTCTTGACCCACTCTAAGATTTTGAGATCATAACACAAATATATTACCATTGACATTGGAGATTGATGGTAATGTTAGTTGAGTATCAGACTGAAGATTTATAGTGTATTTACTAGTCTTTAATATGTTTAGAGTTTTTGAATACTTAAAAATAGAAATAGTTTGAGACTACTAAAGAACTCTCTACTTTGAATGAGATTAGTGACTTTATCAAACTCTACAAGATAACTGGATGACTGATCAGATTAATTCATGATGAGACAGAGACAGAGTTTGAAGTTGATGAAAAGCAAGCTCTATTATAGAAGACTATAATTCTATGTTTTTAAATACCAATCCACTTTTTATTTTCTGAAGTATGCTCTATTTCTGACAGTTTTAGACCATACTAGCATGATTATTATTCTTATATAAGCTGATTCAAGAAATTGAAATATATGCCAGAATATATAGAATAGCTATCATCTTAAAGAACCTAATTCTGTTCTCTGGGCCTTTCTGAAGATGAGTCATATCTATTCCAATAAATCTTAGGTTTTCCTAAAGCTTTGAAGTATATTCTGTGCTTCTACTCCAGTTGCTCTAACAGTTTCTTCTAACAAGCTAATAAACATGCCATTTTCAGTCTTTTTTCTCTGATATGTTACATTTATTATACTTTTATTTTTTTATTTGTCTGACTATTCTTCATTGTAGCAAGCTCTCTTTGTTATTGCAATGTTAGTTCTGAATGTCTGATAGCTGTAAGTATGATTGTCAAATAGAGTTCAATTGTTATAACCTTTAGCTTGGCTTAGGTTGCAACTTAAGCAAAGGCTTGAGTAAGAAGTAGGGGGTTTGATTAATTGGTAAAGCATAAGAATACAGAAATATATCTACAACTATATATATCTAAAGACCATAAGAAATATGTCCATTGTTCATAAAGCAAAACAAGTCATAAACATGAGAAAAACAGCAAGAAGTAACACCTATTATATGAGGCACTGACTGAGACAGCTATGATGCAGCTAATCATTGTGTCATCAAGAAACTTCTCTAGAATATGCAGTCTATGATGTATCCACATTGTAAGCATGAGGTATTAGTTGTAACACCAATATAATATTTTGCTTTTGTCAACATCTAATATATTACTATTGGTCTTTGTATAATTTTTTTAATTTTATTTTAAAAATCAACAATTTGGTAGACTGTAGTAACTATAATATAACTACTTAAATAGCAACAGGAAAAGAAAAAAAGAGAAAAAGAAAGAGGTGAATGTAAGCAGCACTAAATTACACTAAGCAAACTGATAACTTCAGTGAAACTCATTGAAAGATATTATTGCTTTCCTCAAGTGTAATTCAGGAGTTTTTTCCTTCCACAAAGGTATCACTTAGTATCAGTTCTTTTTAGGACTTCAATATTTCCTATACCATCTACACCTATGTAGGATATGGTTTCTTGATTCAATTAAATAGTCTCTGCAAGAACAAGCAAATGATTCTTTAGAGAAAAATTTAAGATGATATTTACTAATGGGAGCATGGTTTGTAATAACTCTGGTGATATGCCCACACAAAGAATTGGAGTATCCAATATATTTAAGCTAAGTACCTTCCTTTGAATAAGTGGGCTAAATAGATATGTTACTATTATCATTTAGATCAAGGAAGTTCTTTCTCTTATAATTTGATGCTTGAAAATACATTTGCTATAACTTCAAGATTGTATCACATTCTTCTTTTTTGCTAAATTCCCATGAAGATTTGCTAGAAAGAATAGGATTCAGCTTGAAATGCTTAGTCTCTTTGTTAACTGCTAGATAAGAAGGCTATTTGTTGCTGCTGGAGCAATTCCAAAAAATTTAAAATCATGAGATATGGCAATGGAATACAACTAGAATAGATAGGTGGACAAATTGAAAATATGTCTTGTAGCTAGTATGGCATTGTTATGACTTAAGCTTATATGTAAAGTGAAAGACATACTCTTGTATTGAATAACACAAGAGAACTCAATAGAGTTCCTAAGTACAAGATATCTACCTTATATACAAACTACTGATAGTCTGTGCTACACTTCTTTAGCCCTACCCTAATGACTATGTGTTTGCCTTGAAGTTGACATATATTAACTATGCTATATGACATCATTATTTCTAGAACTTTTTATGTTGTTCTATTGTATCATGCAAGCATATGACTTATGTGACTGTGACTGTGACTGATGTGACATGTGACATCACATTTTGTCTTCTTCACCTATGTCCAAATAAAGAAAAGGTAAAAGAAACTCAAAATAAAATAAAGGAAAATAAAAGAAAAGGAAGATAGAATAAAACTAAGTCCACTGTTCACAACTCTGACATCCACAACTCTGATAGGCATCTGTAATGACAATAATTTAATTGATGTTTGGTAGTTAGACAGCCTGATTAATCTCATATATAATGGAGAAGAGTTTCACTTCAGTAAATATGATATTCATTGTATGATGAACTGTTTTGACAATAATGTTTTGATTCTTTTGAACATATAAAATTAAAGTTGCAACTTTATTTTTGATACTAGTATTAGAGATAATGAGGATAGTGTTTGGATTTTTAGAGGGGACTCTTTGTAGATTTTGTTGAGTTTGCTGTGATAAGCAGTTTTACCATTGGTATCTTTGTAGTTCACTGTATAAAAAGAGAAACAATTATAAAACATGTTTACTAAGTGAAATTCAGGAGAAAGTTCTTTGTGAAGTCTATCAAAAGAAGAAAATACTTTATTCAACCAATTATTAGTGTCCACTACTGAACTCTTGATTTTTGATTGCTGTTTATATGTAAGATAAGCCATAGATAAACAATGAGGTTTGGTCTTCTTAGAATAGTGCTTGTTTAAAAGAAAATTGAGAGTGTGTTGTTAAGGTATAGATGCAACTCATAGATGATGCCTTCCACTAATTTTGTCAAGATGTAGATGAATCAGTATAAGATCCACTATTGTCAGAGTTGTGAAAGATAAACTCTATTTTATTTTCATTTTCTTTCTTATTTCATATTTCTTTTCATTTTCATTTTATTTTGGAGTTAGGGTTAGGGTTTAGTATGATATCACAGTCATAGTCACATGATTACATGTCATAATGGAAAGTGGTAGAAATTTCTAGAAAGGATGACATTACTATAGTATATTTAACATATGTTAACCTTAAGAATAATATATAGTCTTTAGGGTAGGTTAATAGTATTGTAGAATGGACCAGTAGCTTAGTGTATATAAGATAGACTATTCTGTACTAAGAACTCTATTGAGTTCTCTTGTGATTACCCAATCCAAGATTGTTCTTTTATTCTTACTCTAAGACTTAAGTTTTAATAGCTGTAGCTTCTACTTCCCATAATTCATAATGCTACACTTTATTGCATCTTCTTCAACTTCTTAAGAGGTTGAAAGAGAGGCACTCTTTTGTAATATTACAGCTAGAAGCCATATAATGTGATATATATGACACAATTTCTGTATAATAGCTACTTGTGTGTAGGTGACAATCTTCTAATGGAATTACCCAACATCTTTATACTCTTCATGGTAGACAGAGCTTTGTTGGCATATAAGTGAATGTGTTGATAGAAAAATAATTTTCTATCAAAAATAAAATCTAAGTACTTCAAAGTGTCTTTCAGCCACAAAAGAGGTCCTTTTAATAGTCTGAGATTCAAAAGAGGGAGTTTAGTGTTCTTCATTGCCCTAGAGAAATGAAAGACTTCTGATTTGTTATGTTCAATCACAAGTCCAAACTAGTTAAAAAGAGAGGAAATGATACTATAACTACAAAATAAATTTGTGTTTGATTTTTCATAGCTTTTTTCCTAAGAAATAAATAGACCATTGTTAACAAAGAAAAGAGTGGAAATGGAAATGGGAGATGAAAGACTATTAGTTCTTTTCTTAAAAATATGAAAAATTAGAGTAATGTAAAGTATAGATAAAAAAGAATGAATTCTTGTTCCACATCAACATTTACTCTGAAGAAAGGAGAAATGAAATTGTTTCATATATATTGGGTTTGTTTGTTAATTAAAATAAAGTGGCAATTATTAAGTCAAATCCTGCTTTGTCTAGTATTTTTAGAAGAAACTAGTAGTTAAGCAATGAAAAGAATTGAGTAATGTTGAATACTAGTATGCTTGTGTGTAATCTTTTTAGGTAAGTAAGGTATAAACCTGCATTGGTTGTAGAGTGTTGTTTAATACCTCCTAATTAGTTCAGGTGAACAAAATTTGAGGTGATAAAATAGATTTAAAGTCTTTCACTAATAGCTTTTTCTATGAATTTTTAGAAGGATGATGAGACAAAACATTTTAAAAGTGTCATATACTGGTTTATTGGGCTTAGGAATAATAATTGATGTTGACTTCTTGAAATGGGACAGCCAGTATCTGAGGTTGATACATAAATTAGCTATATTAACAAAGTTTGTAATATATTTAATGTCAGTTACCAAAACTTTGAGATGATTCCAAAAAATATGGTTTGGTTCTGAAGTGGATGAGCTATTGCATTTTTTTATGGCATTAGTAATCTTGGCTTTGGAAAAAGACAGCTACTCAGATTGAGATTGTAGAGTGATTTTGTCTAAGCTAGCCATATGTTAGAATTGCAAAAAGTAGACTTAGTTTTATTTTATTTTATTTCTCATTTTTTATTTTATTTTTTATTTATTTTCTATTTTGAACTAGAGTTAGGGTTTAGTATGATATTATAAGTCACTGTCACAAACTGTCATACTATGATAATGTTATGGTCACATCACCACATACCTATATGATACAATAAAAAGAAGTAGAAGATTTTGGAACAATAATATCATACAATATATTTAATATATGTTAATCTTAAGGCTTATACATGGTCATTTCATCGCTTCTTTTCCTCTTACCACCATCTTGTATGGTAGCGCCTATTGGAAATTCAGTAAATAAATTGTCTTTTTCTTCTGCTTCCTTCAGCTCTTCAACAACGTCTGCCAACTTCAAGAACCCTTTACCAACTATGTCTTCAGAAATGAATATAGGAATGGACATTCAGTCGGAACCAGTCCTTACTAACAGTTCTAAGGTACGAGGATGAAATCCTTTATCCTCTACCAATTCCTCTAGGGATCCCTCAATAGTTTCCTCTGGTCGATCTACTCCTTACCATAACAGAATGGATACTGACCCAGATGGTTCCCCTTCCAACAATGAAGTTACCAACAAATGTCTTGAGCTGTCATATGAGACAGAGCAAGAGAAAGCATTGAGGATTGGTAAGGCAACCAATCAACAGGATACCTCAAGACCTCAGGACACTAACAACGAGGCAACCCCTTCTCATGTTCAACACAAGGATGATGTTATCAACATACAGCTTCCTTACGACCCTCAAGCACCAACCGAACCCAAATTATGGAGTGGTTCCTTCCACCCCATTTCCCTTCATGGCTCTATTGAGCATTTCGCTTCTGATTCCAAGAATATCAAGGTTACCCTTAACTTCTTGGCCAAGTATATTCAAGGTAAACAAGTCAACGGTGGCAAAGCCAACAATCTCAGTGACTTTGATGGCATGGGAGATGCCATTTGGAACTTGATATCTTTGATCTATGTGGTTAAATGGGATGCTTTATATACTGATCAGAAAATGAATACTCTTAGGTCCAAAATTTCTGCGAAATTTACCCCAAGAACTCCTCTGCCCAATGGTAATACCAAGAAGGATACTTCCAAGTCTACCCCTATCACCATCAATAAAGCACCACCTCTCCCCCCTCTTCCGGCCAAAACCAAGAAGGAGATCAATGTTATTTCCAAATATTTTCATCCTAAGAAACCCTCAGTCGAAAACAACACTCAGCCCTCCAAAGGCCAACTTGGTAAATCTTATGCACAAGCATCCAAATCTTCAACAAGCACATCCGAAGTCTTAAAAATCAAAGAAACATTCCCCACCTTAAATGCTCAAAAAATCGATCAGGTAAACAATATTGTCAACGGTCAAAGCAAACTGAAACCTTGCATCAAGATGACCACTAAAGGCCCATCTAGAAAACATATCATCATACCAATGAGTAGCGACAATGTTTCTTCATTCATGAAAAACTCTTCCCTTAATGTGGCTAACATAAACAGACAGCTACATAATGCTAAATCTGATGTTTTAGTAGATTATATTCGATCTGATAACACAGGCATCATCATCATCACCAACAAGGTCGCGCAACAATCTGACCTATCCATCATAGATCATTATGTGAAGAACGCCAATGACATCAACACCCTTCAAGTTGAAGACTCAAGACTCCCCAAGTCTAAATCGTATTTGAAAATCATTGGCATACCATACTACCCTCATATGAACTCCCAAGAGAAACTCACATCGTCGGATGTTGAAACCATCCTCAAATAAAACCACATCTTTGACAATATTTCTCTTGCATCCAGACCAAGAATAATCAAAGTCTCTCCAAAGTCCGACATGGCCATCATCTGGATAGATATATGGGATGTACAAAGTAGTCATAATGCTAAATTGCTTATCAATAGGTGCTTCAATGTGGATAACAACATTGCTACGGTTAGAGGAGCAAATATGAATCCCGGAGTTCCCCAATGCAAAAATTGCTGGAAATGGGGCCACTCAACCTTCTTGTGTCGAATCCAAGGGGCCAAATGCGTCAAATGTAATGGCCCTCACAAGTTGGAGCATCATAGAGAATTTGGATGGTATTGCAAAGCCAATGCTAAAATTAACCCACCTAGGTTGGAAACCAAGAAGGGTGAACCCTGCCCTCACTCGTTCAAATGCTCCAACTGCAAAGGAGATCACCAAGCCAACTCCAACATTTGTCCATTTTGGAGACACTGCTTCAATAGGGAATGGCACGTAAAGAAGTATGCTCAAATCTGTAAAAACAGATCGCAATCAACCCATTCTGAAGTAAACGACACGACCAACCAATGATTGTGTGAAACCTCAGAATTTTTTTGCAAAACGTTCGCAAGAACTCGCTCATCACCAATGTCATCCTCGAAACCCAATCCCATTTCAACATAATCTTAATCCAGGAACCACCTTGGTCTGAAATTTGAAAAATTCCAAGCTCTTCAAATTGCGACGGTGAACCTCTCATGGGCACCTGTCATCACCCCAATTGGATTGCGTTTGCAAGATCTCCCTCAAATAGCAACGATTTTCCAAGAGTTATCTCCTATATCAATATTTACCTTTCTTTCCTTTGTTTTCTCCTTCGCAAAGATATTTTTGACCATCGAGACATTAATCTCATCTCTTTTACTAACAACGACATTTGTCATTATATTCTGAACATTTATTCTGACTCGTCTCATTCAGCTTTAAAGTATCTTAAGGATACTGAAGTCAATATTAGCCATGTTCTTCTTATGACGGGCGATTTTAACATAAGAGACAGTTTATGGGACCCGTCTTTTCCTTATCATTCTTCGATTAGTGACGATTTAATTATGATAGCAGATTCGTTTGACCTTGCTCTATCATCACCAACTAACTCTGGTCCCACTAGATTCTCTGACACTGCTGGGGAGTCCAATTCGGTCATCGATCTGATGTTCCTTCGATGCGGTTCTGTGGAATTGGACAATCATTCCATTCTTCCTGATTCTAGATTATCTTCTGATCACGTGCCTCTCTCGATAGATATTCCCATTTTTGATGAAATCATCCACTCATCGAAACTCATTATTACTCCTGGAAGCAAGCAAGAAACAGATTTCATCAAAGATGTAGTCTCAAACCTCAAGTCATTTGACACTTCAAACATTGAAGACATCGCGAGTCTAGATCAAATAGTCAATCAACTTGGGTCTATCATCGAGAGAATATGGTCCAAAAACACAAAAAAATCAAAAATCTCCAAACATTCTAAACAGTGGTGGTCAA
>Ga0157358_1001158_pt1 | contig 11467 bp, 3 predicted proteins | sample AttcapACBM2_FD_111484 | JGI IMG/M metagenome (GOLD analysis project Ga0157358, IMG submission 111484) | Fungus gardens microbial communities from leaf cutter ant in Botucatu, State of São Paulo, Brazil - Atta capiguara ACBM2 | ecosystem: Host-associated > Fungi > Mycelium > Unclassified ...
AAGTGGACTTAATTCTTTATTATTTTCTTTTCTTATTTTCATTTTCATTTTGATTTATTTTCATATTTTCTATTGTTAGAACTTTAGGGTTAGGGTTAGAAGTGATAGGTCACACTGTCACATCAGTCACATCTAATAGTGTGATCATGATATTGATCATGAGACTTGAGAGAAGGAAGTAGAAGATTTGAGAACAGATGATGTCATACAACATGGACACCACATGTTGGCCTCATGGATTATACATGGTCATTTAGGGTAGGGTGCACAGTAGCTAGCATGGACCATCTGTAGGAGTATATAAAGTAGACTATTTTGTAAAGAGTTCTCTATTAAGTTCTCTTGTGTTACCCAATACAAGGTTATCTCATAATCCAACTCTAAGGGTTTTGAGTTATAACAATCAAGTCTTTAACTACTCTATAGTTACTATAAAGCTCTAACAAGGTTATATTATATGTTTTTCCCTGAGAGATTAAAAAACTATTCTTAATAAATGAGAGAATAGAAGTATTTAAGTTAAGATCTTGAGATCTAAGTTCAAGAATACAAATAAAAGATGTGATATAGAGTGCTAAAAGAGTAGAAGAGTGTGCAGAATCTTGTTCTATACTTATATCTGCATCATATATACCAGAAAGAAATAAGTTCTAAAAGTACTGGGTTGATCTACCTATAAGATAGTCAAAAAAGAAGTTCACAATACAGTCTGGAAATCCAAAGTATCTAAGAATCAAAGTAAGCATACTGTGGTTCAAAGAGAAAAAGAAACATACTAGCATTCTCAGTAGACTATTAGGTTACATCTTTAAGCTGGTTAGGATGAAGAACATTATGTTTAATAGCATCAAACTAGATTTATCTCTTCATTGTCCAAGAAAATAAAATAAAATAAAATAAAATCAAAATCAAAAAAAAGAAATATTAAATTAAGAAAAATAGATAAAAATAAAAGAAAAATATTAGTACACTATGATAACTATCAGCACTTACTTTTCTTGAGATCTGCTTTACTCCTAAAGTTGCAACCATATAGTAGACTAATTGTGCAGTATATAAGTTAAAGTTAAGGTTGTTCTGAAAAGTCTATACTATTATACACTTTGTATGGAATTTCTATACTTAGTACAACTCTAAGCTAATCTTGTAGGCTTTTATCTCCTATTGTAAACTACATCTAATAACTAAACAAAGTAGTGGAGTTTTACAGACTTAACTTCTGAATTCTCAGCCATTAAGTTTTGCCTAGTCACTATTATTTTGAGACATAACAATTTAGAAAGAAATTAAATATAAGAGAACTTGCATTTACTAGAACTTCAAACATCCAAATCCTACTAAACTTTGTAGTCTTCTTTAAACCAACATTACTGCTCCTCATAGTCAAATCTTACATCATACTTCTCAATATTCCAATACTATCCTACTATCATATGCCAAGTCTACCCATTTTGAAGATATATCTCTATGACAATGCTATCATTATAATATCTATAAGACAAGTTCATTTTCTATAATAGCCACTCTTCTTACAACATGTCTCTGCAGCAGTGATGCAACAACTGGATATTCAGTCTTTTATAACAGAGATACTCTTATTAAACTTGGTCTTCTATAGCAGGATTCTCTTATCTTGCCCATGTCAGTATCTCACTACTAAAACCTCTACTTGGGGCAATATACTAAAACCCCAAGTATCTCCTATATATCTGACTTGTATATAAGACTAGTAGTTACACTGTAATTTGCTAGTCTAATAATTGACAAAAATAACTTCTATTGAACTTAATCCCCAGTATTCAATGGCAACACATTAAATCAACACTCATCTCCATCTTATACCTTACCTACTTATCTAAAGTTATGACCATATAGCAGATAGACAACACAGCATATAAGCTGAAGCCAAGATCATTCTGGTAAGTCCACATCACTAAGCTCATTATATAGAGTTTTTATATATTATATATTCATAAGCCAACTTTATAGACTTTGCCTCTTGGTATAAATTACACTTAACAGCATTATCAGACTCCTAAGTCTGCTATCACTTCTAAGTAGTTTCATTTGTAAAAAAATCTTTTTTTTACACTTTAAAGTTCAATGGTTTTCTCCTGCTATAACTCTTCAACCTACTCAGAGTCAACTCTAGTCCTACTACTTAGAACAGCTTTCAATACAATTTCACATTTCAGTGATAATCTCATTAAGGTATATTTGCCAAATATTCTATAATATTCAAGATATATTCACCAAAGAGGCCAATTATCTCCAAGGTTTCCAACTTACACTATTCAACCTTTCTAAACAGTTTCATCTGTCCCTAGACCAAGTATTGTCCCTACAGACAACAATTCTAATTGGAAGAATACTCTCACTACTAATCCAGTTACTAATAGACCTAATTCTCTTACTTACTTATAGTTAAAACCCCAATGTAGTAATAATATTAATGAGCAATTGGCTAACATACTTGGTTATATTACAAAAACACTTATTGCTAATCAAACCTCTAGTTCTAATACTAATTCAAGAGGAATTAAAGTCCATATCTCTAATACTTTTAATAGTATTAAGCTTAACAAGCTTAATAATTTCTTATTTCAATGTTATCTTTATTTGCATGCTAATCTTATGTAATTTAATATGGACATTGCAAAAATTAACTTCATAATAACCTATCTTACTAAAGTTGTCTAAGACTGGTTTGAGATAGGCTTCAACTAGGAAGACTAGAGTATTTTGCAAAATTGGCTCTCTAACTGAAACATTTTTGTTAATAAATTACATCAGCACTTTGGTCTTTCAAACCCTGTTCTTGAAATAAGTACTATGCTAGATAATCTTCATATAAAGTTTGATAATAAGATCTCTACATACAACATGAATTTCATATGCTATATCTTTTAATTAAGTTGGAAAAATAGTATCTTATACTACTACTATTACCAGAAGCTTTCTAATTGGATTCAGGATCCTATCTTTACCCAGAAACAAGATAAACCTGCCTTGTTCCAGAACATATATACTTGAGTGATCACTATTGATCATCACTACTAGGAATGTAACTGTAAATGCTACTATGCCAGGCAGGCATAAAAAAAGGCCCTTGAGTCTCACTTCCAGAAGTAAGGTAAAGCTTCCACTACTGGTAATGCTATTGTCTTCCAGGATAAAGCAAATATATTTCCAGTAGCTTTATTTACCAAACTATCTTCATTTAAGCTCTTGTCCTCTACTCCTAAGAAACAATCTAAGTTTCCATGGGTGGATCTCTCTTCTAAGTTGGCCAACAATGGTAAATTGACTACTAATAAGTGCAAGAAGTATTTTAAAAATAACCTGTACCTCTATTGTGATATAAAAGACTCTAAGTTGGACTCCTATTCCAAGAAACAGACTACAGTCACTTCCAAAAACTAAAATACTTTAGCAGCTGTTTCCAAGAAACTTTGAGAAATCAAAAGTAATCTCTAGAACTTCATACAGACTAAGAGCTATATTAAACTTTCCTATATAGCAATGAGTTTTATCCAACTCAATACATCTGCTTTTTTTAATCCTTACTCTTTCTTTATCTCCATTACTTCTCTCTTGATCTTTAGTCAGGATTATCTTAATAAAATCCTATTCTGAGCTTTAATCAATTCTAGATTTACCTATTACTTTGCAAACTCAAAATTTGTAAATACTCACTACCTGAAGATATCCACAAATCCTCTAGTTACTCTCCACTTGTTTGATAGTTCATCAAATAGCACCATCTCCAAAATTGCTAACCTGCCCATAATTTTCCCCACTAGTAATCATATAAATCTGGACTTCTATATCAATCTACTTGATTTTTTCTGCTTTTTGGTTCTTGGATATAACTAGCTCACCCAATACAATCTACTGATTGACTGGGTAAATAGGTCAATAAACTTTGATCCATCTTCATAGGAAAATCTTGCTCCCTCTCATGTTATAGTCAACACACCATTAGTATTTCTATTAGCTTACAATATCTCTCTATAATTATTGGGTTTTGCAGCTTCTATACTTGTATCTGAGATTTCTGTGCTTATCTCTGAGCAACCTAACATTGCTATTATTAGTGCTGTAGTATTTATGTATATATCAAAACTTCTGGACTCTAGCAAGTTTCAACTCTGTCTTCACTCTTTGGATATTTAGGCTAGCTCTACAAAACTTGCAGAGGCTCCTAATCTTTTCAATATTCCTTCTAAGTATCATGAATTTGCTAATGTTTTCAGAAAAACCAAAGCTGAAGTCCTTACTCCTCACTATCCTTATGACTTCCAAATCAATCTCTAGTTAGCTTTATACTCTCTTTCAGTATCTGAACAAGAGGCTTTCAAGCAATTCATTGAGGTTTTCTTCAATACAGGTTTCATCCAATTAACCTCTTCTTTATATAGTACACTAGTCTTATTTGTTAAGAAGAAAGATGGTTCACTATACCTTTATATTGACTTCTGCAGTTTTAACCATATTTCCAAAAAAAATCACTATTTACTTTCACTTATCTCTGATTTACTAGACTCATCTTGCAAAGCTCAAGTATATACAAAGATAAATCTTCACCATGCTTACCACTTGGTTCATATAGCTGACAGTAATAAATGAAAGACCACTTTTAGAACATATTACAGATCATTTGAATGGTCTGTAATGTTCTTTGGTCTTATCAATACTTCTAGTAATTTATAAATAATCACTTCTCTAATCTTTTGGATGTCTGTATCATGATTTATCTAGATGATATACTCATTTACTTGAACAACATGCCCAAACATTGCCAGCATGTTAAAGAAGTATTCAAGTGCCTTCACAAGGCTAGTCTTTATGCTAAAACAGAGAAATATAAATTCTACTCTGAGTTGGTAGAGTATCTAGAATATATTCTTTCTTCTTCTAGTCTTATTATATCTGATAATAGAGTAAAGATTATTCAAGATTAGCTGGAACTAAAGAAAGTCAAAAATATTTAGTCCTTTTTAGATTTCACTAACTCTTATTACTAGTTCATTTTTAAATACTCAGACATTGTTATTTCATTGACATGCCTTACCTGGAAGGATATTCCCTGGAAGTTTAACTTCTCCTATTATAATACTTTCAACTCTCTTAAGAAGGTATTCATCTCTACTTCCATCCTCATACACTAAATTCTTAATGCCCAACTCATTGTAGAAACTAATACTTTAGACTATGCTCTTGTTACATTACAATCCTTTCTATTCTAAATGAAGAAAACAAAGTTTATCTGGTTACCTTTCACTCCTATACTTTCACTGTGGTAAAGTTGAATTATGACATACATGACAAGAAATTACTTGTCATTTCTGAAGCTTTCAAAATTTGGCAACACTACCTAAAGGATCTAATCTAATCTATTAATATTATTACAGATCATAAAAATCTTGAGTATTTTTTTACTACTAAGATATTGATCTGGAGGCAAGTATGGTGGTCTAAGTACCTCTCTTAGTTCAGCCTTGTCATTAGATTCTATTCTAGTCATCTTGGCACCAAACCAGATATTCTTACTAGATAGTGGGACATCTACTCAAAAGGAAGGAATACTGGCTATGCCACAGTCAACCCTTATAACTTTAAACCAGTCTTCACTCAGGAACAACTTGCAGCCTCTGTACAAGCTACTCTCCTTCTCTTTGCACAGCTACAGCCATTGATCTAGATACTCTGTACTAAGACATTCTTTCAGCCCTTTCTAATAACCTAATTGCTACAAAAAACATCTCTGTAGATAGCTAATGGTCTACAGATCCCAACAGTCTTCTCTATTTTGATAACAGAATCTATGTACTATCTGCTAGTAATCTCCATATATATGTCCTTCAGTATAATCATGATCATATTCTTACTGGCCACTTTAGTCAGAACAAAACACTGAAACTAGTTTACTACAGATATTCCTGGCCTAGCCTCTATACTGATGTATAATAATTTTGCAAGTCCTATGTCACTTGTAAAGTCCTACAGATCTCTCAAATAACTTCCTATCTCTGAATAACCATGGAATTCCATTTCTATAGACTTCATTGAGAAACTCCCATCATTCTCTGGGTTTGACACTATCTTGATTATAGTTGACTAGCTCATCAAGCAGGCAATCTTTATCTCTGCTCATGATACCATCACATCTGTTTTTTCTCTATGTGTTCTCTAAATATAATATTCCTTTCCATATTACCTCTGATAGAGATTTGGAGTTTGCATCAAACTTTTTCCATTCTTTAGATACTACTCTAGACATATGACTTCATTTCACTTCAAGTTATCACTCCAAAGATAATAGATGAACTGAATGTATATACCAAACCCTTAAGCAATACCTTTGTGTATATTGTAATTACTAACAAGACAACTAGTCTGAATTCCTACCTCTTGTGAAGTTCACTTACAATAATGCTCTGAGTATTACTACTAGTGTCTCTTCATTCTTTGCTAATAAGAGATATCATTCAAACATTACAGTTCATCCCAGATGTGATATTGTTTCAACCCAAGCCTGTGATTTTGTCTTAGATCTCAATAAATTACAGAGTACCCTCAAAGCTGAGATTTCCATAGCCCAACACCATTATCAGAAGACTGCTAATGCATGATATTTTTCCATATCTGATTTCAAAGTAGGTAACAAAGTCTTTGTCAAAACTCAGTTCTTTAGAACTACTCAGCCTTTAAAAAAACTTTCTGAAAAATATCTTAGACCCTACAAAATTATTTTCTAGCCTGGTACACTATTATTCACCCTCCACCTACTAGAGTCTATGTGCTCAGTTTTCTATGTATCCATACTTGAACCTGTTATATCCAACTCTTTCTCTGAGAGAACATAGCCAGCTTATATACCAATTATAATTGACAGGGAATCTGAATATAAAATTTCTTAGATAGTAGACTTCAAAATCAATCACTGACAGGTATGCAAACTTCTGTACAAGGTGATCTGGCTAGGATATAAAGATACCAAAAACAAATCTGAGTGAATCTTTATATCTGAACTCACTTATGCTACCAACTTGGTATCTAATTCTATATTGTATATCCCACCAAGTCTAGCCCACTTCCTTTGTCTTGATCATACTGTTGCACTTGTTCCCTGTCTCTATACACTTCTAATAGAAATTCTTTCATTATTTTCTTAGTATATTCTATCTGCTTTTTCATTTAACTCCAGCTTCTGTGTATTTTTTATGGAGTTTTCTTTTCAAACTTTTAGACTTTGATTTCATTTTAATCTCTTAATTTTCCTTCTCATAAAGTTAAATAAAACAAAGTCAAGAGAATGAAATTTAGAAAAAAATTAAACAAAACTAAAAAAAAAAAACTAGTAGGAGATGGAAGATGGGGTTCTCTTCTCTATTTCTTCCTGACTTTCTCTAAGACCATTCTCAAACCCCTCCTCATCATCTCCATCATCTTCTTCATTCTTCTCATCACTACTCCATGGATTCTCCTTCAAACTTCATCTCTACTCCACCATAGCCCCAATTCTTACTAATTAGGCTATGTTCCTCTCTTGTTCCTCCACTAAGTCCCAAAGGGACTTTTCAATGCCTTGGTACTCTTCCACAAGTTCTTAAAGTGTCTTTTCTATAGCACTTAAGACCTTACCTATTGCAGGAATCATGGCTAGGGAGTTGGTGTTAGTATGGAGGATATACCACTGCTTGATAGCAATGTATCTGGCACAGGCAAAAATGAATATGAAAGAGTTACTATTAGTAAAGAAAAAACAAAAATAAATTTCTTTACATACCTTGAATTATACACCAGGCAATTCTGTTCATCACACATATACCTCTCACAGGTATTAACACTTCTCATCTTGACTGTAGTATTTCTATGGTACTTTCCTAGTTGCTTCTCTTTAGTCTTCTTGGAGAGCTGTTGCTCTTCTTTGTCTTCTAAGATAACCTTCTTGTATTTAGATCCTACAGCCTGAGAACTTTCAGTGCCTCTCAAAAGGGTGGTGTTCTCTACTAGTACTTTGTTCTGGATTTACTGGAGATATTCTATCCATTTCTTCTTATTCTTCTTCCATATGAGCCTCTGCTTCTCTACTTCTTCCCTTACCTTAGCCTCAGCCACCTTCTTAGCTTTCTGAGCAGCTTACTCAATATAGCAGGTATTTACTATCTCTTCTAAGCAGGCCTAGAGCCATTGCTCCTCCTTATGCCTTTTCTGCATCTTCCATCACTGCTCTTCAAGTATATTGGCATTATGTTGGAAAATATCAGAAAGAATGGGGGAAGATATGATAATATAGAAGAAAGATGAAAAATTTTTCTTTTTTGTTTATGTATTGTTGACCTAGACACTATCATGAGTTCTTCAAATAAACTCAATAAGATTTTAAAGGCTCAGTCCTAAGGAGGAGATATTGTCATATGCTAAGTCCACCTGTCTGAAAAATATATCTCCATGATAATACTGCCTTTTCAACATCTATTATACAAGCCCATCTTCTATGATAGCTATTCTTCTTACAATATGTCCTTGTAGTGATAATAAAACAATCTGGATATCCTGTCTTTTATGACAAGAATACTTCTATCTAACTTGGTCTCTCATAACAGAGTCAGAGTCCTACTCCTGTCAGTATCTCACTGCTGAAACCTCCACTTGGGGCAATAGGAGCTATATCACTTAAACTCCAAGTATCTCCTATAGTTCTTACTTGTATATAAGACTAGTAGTTATACTGTAATTTATTAGTCTAATAATTAACAAAGATAACTCTTATTGAACTTGATTTTCAGTATTCAATAGCAACATACCAATCAGTACTCACTCCTATCTCAGACTTCTTTTTTTCATCTAAAGTTACAACTATATGGCAGACAGACAGTATAGCATATAAGCTGAAGCCAAGGTCATTTAACAATTCTGCACATCTTTGAGCCAATCTTGTAGACTTTCACTCCTAGTATGAACCATGCCTGACACATCATTAATAAACCTCTGAAAGTATATCCAAGGTTCAGATATTACAATTAAGTAAGTAGTTTATCAGATGTTCTTGTTGAACTTTTGCTAACTCCATAAACCTCTATTCTCTAACATCTGAAAATTACTAGTATCCAGAGTAACTTGCTTAGCAATCTTTATTCTAAATAACTACTCTAGATAGTATACCTAGTATATAAACTGGTAGTTTACATTGTAATAGTTATCCTGAAAATCAACCAAAACTAGTACTACTTTTTGGTATTAGCAATGATACACCTTATTACTTTTTAATGGCCCCAATCCTACTAAGATCTTCAAGTTCTCTTCTAAAATATGCTATCTATGCAACTTATAGAGATGTAGCACATAAACTAAAGTCAAAGATTATTCTAACCTTATTTTCTATATTTTCAAATAATACATAACAACTTATTTGAACTTCCAAGAAATCTCATCAGATCTCAAATAATAAGGTGTAAACTGCTCTAATACTAAGTATAAAAACTTGTTTAAAGAGTAAAGAATTATAGACTTTTGTTAGGTATAGTTTATACTAAGAAGTAAAAGCCTACAAGTTTGGCTCAGAAATATATAAAGTACAGAAACTCCATATAATAAGCTCAGTGATGTAAACTATTTATAATAACCTTAGTTTTAGCTTATATGCTACACCATCTGTCTGTTATATAGTTACAACTTGAGATAAGTAGATAAAGTCTGAGATGGGAATAAGTACTAATGTTAATATAATAGAGGTTTCAGCAGTAAAATACTAAAAGAAGTCAAATAGGAGTACTTTGCCATAAAAGACTAAGTTTAATAGGAATATTTCTATCATGAAAACCAGATATACAAAGGATTACATTACTGTCATGAAATATATTGCAGGAAAAATAGCCATCATAGAAGATATATCTTTAGAATGGGTAGATTTAATTTAAAGATCTAAGATTAGAATTTAGTATGATATTATATGTAGCTGTCACAACTATTATAGATCATAGTCACACAATTACATAGCATAAGAGAAAAAATATATAGAAAGTTCTAGAATAATAACATTATATAATATATTTTTTACATATTAATTTTATAAACAATATATTAGAATAGGCTAGATATAGCTTAGTACAGACCATTAGTCTAGTATATATAAGATAGATACTTTGTACTAGAAACTCTATTGAGTTCTCTTATGTTAAATACACTTTATACCTTATTATCTGAGATCTAATAAGATATCTTGGAAGTCTAGATAAGTAATTAATATATTATTCAAGAACATGGAAGATAGGTCAAAACAATCTTTGGCTTTAGCTTATATACTATATCTTTACTAGCTGTACTAGTTATATATTTTGGAATAGGACTTGGAGAAACTAAGAAAATGAAAAACTATTAGAAGGTGGCAAGATGTGTTATTGCCAACATCAGAGATAGACGTTAGTTTCAGTTAATTTTCAAAATGATTAGTATAGTATAAACTACTAGATTATATACTAGATAGTATTATACTACCTATGGTAGTTATCTAAAATGGAGACTATTGAACAAGTTATCCTAATTTCTTAGCAATCCTTGAATATCAGGAGATGGAGGTCCATAAAGTTAACAAAGGCCAGTGAGGATATCTAAGATAGAATGAAGAAATATAATGTATACTAGAAAAGAATAGAGTGTGAATGAGGAAGAAGATTATCTGTGGATTAGGATGAATATAGATTAGGATGAATGTGGTTGGAAACAGAATATAATATCTTGTATTAATCTAATATAAGATTCTTTTTTTACTCTTATACTTAAGCTTAAGTTATAACAGTAGGATTCAATAGAGTAAGTGCTAATCAGACAAGTATATTGCTATAAATACCAAAGATTAGTGTTTGACAATAGTTGATTATCAGACTGAAGATTACAGTGTAACTACTAGTACTTAAGTGGTATTATTACTTTATAGTAAAGCCTCAAGTAATATTAGCAGTAATACTGAGTAGATATTTAAGTAGTAAGACACTAATAGAGGTCCAAGTGGAAAAGAAGTAAACTCTACCATGAAAAGCCAAGTACTCATAGAGTTTAATAGAGGAATAACCTATCTTCCATAGCAGTATTTGTCAAGATCAAGGAAGTTGGACTTGGTTTATTTTATTTTTTCTTTTTATTTTTTATTTTCTTTTCAATTTATTTTTCTATTTTCTATTTTTAGAACAACTAGAGTTAGGGTTGATTGGTCATGCTGTCACATCAGTCACAACTTGATGGCGTAGTCACAAAACAGATCACGAGACATAGGAGAATCTAGTAGAAGGTTCTAGAATAAGTGATGTCATACAGCATGGACAATATATGCTAGCCTCATAGTCTATACATGGTTGTTTAGGGTAGGGTGCACAGTAGTGAGCACAGACCATTGGTAGTAGTATATAAGATAGACTACTTTGTAAAGAGATCTCTATCGAGTTCTCTTATGTTACTCAATATA
>Ga0157358_1001160_pt1 | contig 11464 bp, 10 predicted proteins | sample AttcapACBM2_FD_111484 | JGI IMG/M metagenome (GOLD analysis project Ga0157358, IMG submission 111484) | Fungus gardens microbial communities from leaf cutter ant in Botucatu, State of São Paulo, Brazil - Atta capiguara ACBM2 | ecosystem: Host-associated > Fungi > Mycelium > Unclassified ...
AATAATGTTAATTTGGTGTACCACACTGTATGTTGCAGGCTTTGTGCCAGCCAGCAAAAAACTGCATAAAAAAAAGAGTGAAAAGAAAAATCAAGGAGATAGGATTGGCTATTATTCACTTTAAGTGCATATAAAGTGAATACCGCCCAGGCGGCGCGGGCTGGCGAGACGGGAAATAAGCACAGTTATGCAACTGAACCGGTAAATAACGTTTTTGTGATCGCGAACGGGGTTTATTACTGGCTGAAGCGCATAGCGCCCTACAAGCGTGCAGGACGCACCAGAAGCTGGCAGGCGCCTACGTCAGACGATGGTACTTATCTGGCACAGGCAAATCGGGGAGGTCGCGCTGGTTATTCATTTCCAGCAGATTGATTTCGATATTGATACACATCGCATCCATCGGCAGATGGTTATTGGCATAGCCAAAAGGCATTTCCAGCTCTTCTGCCAAGGTATCCAGCGACAGAAAGCTGTAGGCGATAAAAACCGACACCAGCGGCGTCATATAGTGCAGATCCGGCACCAGCGCGAAAGGCAGCAGCGTACAGAACAGGTAGACGGTCCGGTGCAGCAGCAGGCCGTAAGCGAACGGCACCGGCACGCTGGCCAGTCGCTCGCAGCCGCCCAGCACCAGCGAAAGCTGGTGGATACTGTTATCGAGCTGCGCGTAAACGATGTCGGAAATGGCGCCGCTGCGCCGCTGGTCGGCCAGCCATTGAGAAATTTTCAGTTCAATGGCGTTTGTACGCGCGCGCCGACGCAGAATATCCGCGGCTTCGTCGCCCAGAAAACGGCTGAGATCCGCCTGCGCATCGGTACGCCGGAGCTGGTGCTTAAGGCTATAGCAAAAGGCCATCAGCAATGAGGCGATCCGCGGCGCATCGGCCGGTGAAATCGCCAGCACCTGACGCTGAATATCCCGGCAGGTAATCAGCAGGCTGCCCCACAGCTGGCGCGCCTCGGAAAAGCGGGCATAGCAGACGCTGTTACGAAAGCCGAGGAAGATAGCGATAGAGACGCCGAGCAGGCTGAAAGGCGCCAGCGTCAGCTTTACGCCCAGCGTTTCATACCAGTCCAGACAAAAAATGGCGATAATCGACATCAGCAGGTTCAGGCCAAGCCGGAAAAGAATGCCGGGCAGAACGGAACCGTGCCACGAAAACAGACGGACAAACCAGTGACGATGCGGACGAACAATCATATTAAGCCAGCCGTAATTTTTTCAGAAAGAGTGGCAAATTTTCTCTGCCCTGGCCGGCTATTTTTGTAATAACCGTCACATCAGCGGCCTGCGTATTCAGGGCGCCAGCAAATTGAATTCGCCCGCGTCAGAAGACTGTAACGTGACCGGCGGCGTCAGCTTCAGGGTAATCCAGTTTGAGGTGACCCGCTGCTGCCTGCTGTCCTCAACGGTAACCGACAGGTGATATTCGTTGGTCGCCTCCGGCGAGCTGTCCCAGGCCGGAACAATAATACTCCAGCCGTCGGGGCTGATGTTGTTCGCCGGCGGCGTCAGGCTCAGCGCCTGGGTATCGCCCTGCCAGCTAATTGCTTTAAGCGGGTTGGCCTGGCGAATTTGCAGCTTCAGCGGCAGCGTTTCGCCCGGCTGTACCTGCCACGGCGGCGTCGCCAGGAATACCGACAGCGTTTTCCGCTGGCGGAACTCCATAACCGGCAGATTGCTGCGCGTTACCGCATCATAGCGGCTGCCGCTCAGCGAACGCGCAGCGGCCACGTTATCCGCCGACAGCTGTTTGCTCAGCGCTACCCCAATCTGATAGTTCATTTTCAGTCCAAGCTGATCCTGCTTTTCGCCGCTGTCCGCCGTCTTGTGGGAAGCGGTTAGCGTAAACAACGGCACCGGCGTATAGCTGACGCCCACCTTGATGGCAGAAGGGTTGCTGGTCTGCGTGCCACTGTTGAACAGGTCGACATGGTTACCCAGATAACGCTCATAGCTGAGCGAAACGCCAAGCTGCTGATAAAAAGGTAAATAGCCTTGTGTAGTGATGTCATAGCCACGCGCCATGCGCATCTCCTGCGTCATCGACCGCTGCTGCCAGCCGGAAAGCGGCTGATAATAGTTGGCAGAGAAGCGCAAATAATGACTCCAGGCTTCTGCGCCCAACGAACCGCGCTGCAGGTTTTCAGTAAACAGGTCGTCGACAAAAGCATTGTAGCCCAGCCGCCAGTTGCCCGTCAGCCAGCGCTGTCCCAGCCCGGCACTCCCCACCAGCCCGTCATCCATCTGCTCAACGCCCAGCTGGCTGAACGTCAGATACTGATAGTTATCCTGCCACGGGGTGATCAGTTGCGCGGACGAGCCGTCAAAATGGCCATTGCTGTCCACCAGCAACGACAGGTTGGCCTGACCGTAAGGAGAAAGCAGCTCTTGCCCCTCGTTTTCAACGCGCCGCGTCGCCTCATCGCGGAAATGATTGAAGGCCCATGCGCCCGCCTGGCTGCTCAGCGATTTATCTTCCTCACTGTTCATGCTGGCCTCGCCGATGCTTTTCATCGCCTGTGCAATGCGTTTTTCCAGCGCCTGGTCCGAGCCGGTGCTGCTGCTGCCGAGATCGGGTAACTCACTGGCAAAGCGGGCAGGATCGGCAAAAGGTGCATCGGCGACGCGAGTCTCGGTTATCAGCGCCTGTGCCAGCGGCGGCAGCGCCATCAGCCCGGACGACAGCAGTATTTTCGCGGTAAGGGGGAAAGCAGTTAGTTTTTTCATCACATTATTGGTGGTTGTTAAGCCTTTTTCTGCACAGAAAACCTGGATGTGGATCACAAAAAATAGCTTAACACTTTTATTTTGCCAGCGGCACCCGTTGTGCCTGACGGACGGCTGCTGGCGGGGTGGCGATTTATCGACCAGGCTTTGCCCAGGCCCCGTCACCAGGAAATCTTTGATGAAAAAACGACTCCTTGCTGCAACGCTGCTGCTGACAACCGCCGCCGCGTCTGCTGCCCCGATTTTTACGCTCAGCTCCCCTGATTTCAACGATAACGCGCGGATGGCGAAAAAATTTGCCGGTGCAGCCAAAGGTAACGCCAGCTGTACCGGAGAAAATATTTCTCCGGCGCTAAGCTGGAATACCCCGCCCGCAGGCACCAAAAGCTTTGCGCTGATAGTGACCGATCCTGTAGGAGCAAAAGGGTTGGGCGTCGATCATCTGGTGGCCTACAACATTCCCTTCCAGCGTACCAGCTTTGCACAGGGCGAATTGACCCGCGGCAAAGGGTATACGGGCGGAAAAAACTCGCCGGGCACTCTGCATTATCACGGCCCCTGTCCGCCCGTCGGCAGCGGCGAGAATCACTATAACTTTACGCTGATCGCCACCGACTTACCGGCGAACGGACTGGAGCAGGGATTGACCCGCGAGGCGTTGTTCGCCCGCCTGAAAGGCCATACGCTGGGGGCGGCTGGCCTGATTGGGCGCTTCGGCAACGACTGACCTCCACCGTTTAAAAGTGAATACCGCAGGCAGTTGCGTCGAAAGGTTTGCTCTTAGCCGGCACAGCCCTACGCGCTGATTGCCCCCACAAGGCCAGGCGCCGCCGTCAGGCTGGCTTCATGATAAAAGTGACAACGTCACCGATTATCGGCGGCGTGGCGCGCCGAGCCGACTGCGCACGCCTGCCTGGCCAGCTCTTTGCCCTGCATCATAAAGCTGAACATCGCCCCAGCGTAGCCGCTACTCCTGGCTCACAGGCGTGGTCGATTATGGCAAAACCTGAATTTAACTGCTGGCGGATTGCCTGGCTAAAGTACGTTATGGCTTATGCGGGGTTGAGTTGAACGTTTCGGATGGGCTGACGCAGCGTGAAGAGCGCTCAAGGCCGCAAAGCGCGATAGCAGTCAGGGCTGGAAAGCGGCTTTGGCCGCCCTGATAATGGGCCCGCTGCGGCAGTCTGCCGGGCCCCTGAGCGGTGGCCGCAGTCACCTCTCGTTCCCGCCCCGGGCTCTTCGCCAAATAGCGTCCTGTAAGCGGAGCCGGAGATTGCTCACGCTGCAGGCCGGCGCGGCGGTCAGCTCGCCCGTATGCAGCACATTATTGCGTTCGGCTGTTTCACACTGGCGGGAAACGAGCATCCAGATGACGGCGTAGAATGGGGCAGCCTGCATCTTGCTCTCCTTTCCTGTTTTAAAAGGCGTAAGAAGCCCTGTCCGTACACATTATTCCGCTAAACTGATAAAAATCATCGGGAGCTGTCAATAACATGTTACGCCCTCGTTCGCAATTGTTCCCATTCTCAAAAGCGTCATGTAGACTAAATGCAAATTTATCTTTCTGTAAAACAGAATGATTTTTACGCGGCGGCCCGACCGTCCGTGAAGAGTGGATTGTAGCCTTAACCACTGACGATATTCACGAGGATCAATGTGAAAACAAGCATCGCGTTAACCCTGCTGGCAGTGCTCGCCCTGTCCGCCTGTAAGGCTCCCGCTCCCCCTGTCACGGACGATACGCTGGTGACCTCCAGCGTTGATGGCGTGACGCTGACGCATCGTCATGCGATCCTGGCTCCGCAATCCTTTACGCCGGTTAATGAGACCTACCGGGCGCTTTATAACGCCTCGGTAATGAATCGGCCCGATTTCGGCGGCAGCCTGGTCCGCTATCTTGAAAACGGTAAGCCTTTCACCGTGCTGGGCGAAGTGGAAAACCACTGGCTGGCTGTCGCCGAGCCAGACCAGCAGGAGCTGATCGGCTATGTGCCTTTCAAAGCCGGCGTGAAAAGCGACCTTTATGAGGCCACGCTGCGTAGCGATCGGCCCCGCCCGCGCAAAACCAAAAAGGTGTGCGTAGATGTCGGCGGACAAAGCAAAGCCTGTCGCAATACCGACACGGCCACCTGGATCCTGGAATAGGCGCGGCCCGCAGGGATCGCCCATTCTGAGAAAGCAAAAGGCGCCTTGCCCGCCACCTGGATGAGAAAGTAAAGCCTGATGACCCCGGAACACCACGCTGACGTGCCTGCCACCGTCAGCCAGGAAAACCCGCTACTCGCCGCCGCCGCGCCTTTGCTGAATGCAATCGTGCAAATTCGCCTGGCGGCAACCCATGACGACCCTGCTGGCCTGCGTCAACAGCTGGTGGACGAGATCCGCCAGTTTGAAGCACGCTGTAAACGGGCCGGCCTGCCCTTTGATATGATTATTGGTGCCCGCTACTGCCTGTGCAGCGCACTGGATGAGGCGGCAGCCCAGACACCGTGGGGCACCCGTGGCGTCTGGTCGGGCAACGGCCTGCTGGTCACGTTTCATAATGAAAGCTGGGGCGGCGAAAAAGTGTTTCAGCTGCTGTCGCGTATTTCGCAGACGCCAGCCCAGCACCTGTGGCTGCTTGAAACCATCCATTATTGTCTGCTGCTGGGCTATGAAGGCCGCTATCGTGCGGTAGAACAGGGCCGGCTGCAGCGCGACGCTATCCGTACTCGCCTGGCCCAGCTGATTAGCGACACGCGCGGTGCGCCAGTACCGGTGCCGCCACTCCAGCCGCAGGAACCCGTCGGGCAAAATACGCTGTGGCGTCCACCCGTTCCGCTTTGGGCGAGCGTGGCGCTGGCGGCTTTTCTGGCCGGACTGATTTACTCAGGACTGAACTGGCGGCTGGGCAATGCCGCTGAACCGCTGCTGCGCGCCATCTGGGAAACACCCCTGCCCAATAATGAAATCGCCCGTAGCAGCTCGACCCAGGCACTGTTGGACCTGCGGCAACGGCTGGACGATTTGATTGCGACAAGGCAGCTTGACGTAGCCGACGGCACCAACGGCAGCAAAGTGATTATCGCTTCAGATAAGCTTTTCCGCCCATCGGGCAGCGATTTACTGCCTGAGGGCCGCGCGCTGGTGACTCGCGTTTCGGCCGCAATGGATAATATCAAAGGCACCGTGCTGGTCAGCGTCTATACCGATAATCAGCCGGTCCGCTCGGCGCATTTTGCCTCTAACTACGAATATTCGCTTGCGCAGGCCCATAGCGTCAGCGCGCTGATGCGCCAGCAGATGCTGGCGCCAGGCCATTTGATCCGCAGCGAAGGCCGTGGCGATAGCAACCCGCTGTTGCCTAACGACAGCAGCGAAAACCGGGCGCGCAACCGCCGGGTTGAAATCGTGCTGTTACCGGCACCTGAAGTCCAATCCAGTCAGGCGGAGAAACACTGATGCCTTCCCTCTTTTTTTCCCTTTTTTCCAGCCGGTTGCTGTGGGGCTTTTTCGGCATCACGGCGCTTTGTGCGCTTATCTGGATGACGGGGCCGCTGCTGTCACTGAACGATATTCACTGGCTGGAAAGCAGCACCAACCGTCAAATCGCTATCGGGCTGTGCTATTTCTTGTGGATCCTTTTCCAGCTGATCCCCCAGCTTTATCGCGCCTGGTTTAATAGCAAGCTGCTGAACAACCTGCAAAAAAACAGCCTTGAGCATGCAGAGCAGGCGGCAGCAGAAGAGCTGCTTAGCGCGCTGTTCAGCGAGGCCGCAACCCTGCTGAAGAAAACGCATTTCCCGGGCCGTCGGCAGGGGCGCAATCGCGGCTGGCTGCAACGGTTTAGCGCGCAATATCTCTATCAGCTGCCGTGGTACATCATCGTCGGCGCCCCGGGTGCAGGCAAAACCACGGCGCTGCTTAACTCCGGACTGGGGTTCCCGCTGGGCGACTCGGTCGGCAGAAGCGCCCTGCGTGGCGTAGGCGGCACCCGCCACTGTGACTGGTGGTTTACCGATGAAGCCGTGCTGCTGGATACGGCCGGACGCTATGCGTTACAGGAGAGTCAGCGAGCCAAAGACGCCAGCGAGTGGCAGACGTTTATCTCCCTGCTGAAGCGCTACCGTGCCCGTCAGCCTATTAATGGCGTGATCATGACCATCAGCGTAGCCGATCTGCTCAGCGACTCGGCTGATGCACGCTACGTGCAGGCCGCGGCGCTGCGCAGCCGGATGAAGGAACTGCACCAGCAGACCGGCATTCATTTTCCCGTCTATGTCATGGTCACTAAAACCGATTTACTGAAAGGGTTTATGAGCTACAACGGCACGCTGGATAAGAGTCAGCGTGACGGGATCTGGGGCTTTACCTTCCCCTGGGAACCCGATCGCGTCAGCGAACCGCCCATTAGCACCCAGTTCGATCGGCAATTTCGTGAGCTGACCGCGCGTTTGCAGGCTGATTTAGCCGGAAAAATGGCCAAAGAAAGCGATTTAACCCAGCGTGCGGACTGCTTTTTATTCCCTCAAGAGTTTGCTTCGCTGCGGCCTTTACTGGCGGAATATCTGGAAATTGTTTTTGCGCCGGAAAAAGAGGGGCTGCCCTGGGCACCGCGCGGGCTGTTTTTCACCAGCGGTACGCAGGAAGGGCTGCCTTTCGACCGTATTATGGGTGAGCTAACGCGTAAGCTACAGCTCCCGCAGGCCACCAGCCACTCTATCGCCAGCTGGGATACGGTGAACCGAAACGCGCCCATTCCGGCCAACAAAGGACAGAGCTATTTTATTCATTCCCTGCTCAGCGATCTGATTTTCCGGGAGAGCGGCCTTGCCGGTAGCGATCGAAGCTGGGAATACCGTAACCGTCTGCTGCACTGGGCCGGCTATGCCTCGCTGGCGCTGGCGCTGGTGATTGCCACCCTGCTCTGGACCACCAGTTATTATAAAAATCAGCACTATTTGCAGCAGGTTGAGGCCCGGCTTGCGCCGGTCGATCGTCAGGCACAGCGGCTGGTGAACAATAACAACGGTGATATCCTGGATCTGCTACCCTTCTTAAATAGCCTGGTAGCGCTGCCGCAAAGCGACAACTTCTCGCTGGACGATCCGCCACTGAGTATGCGGGGAGGGCTTTACCGTGGTGACCAGATTAGCACGGCCGCGCTGGGCTTTTATCAGAATGCGCTAAAGACCCTGTTGCTGCCGCGAGTGGCGCAGAATATTACCCAGGCGCTACGTAATGATAAAGGCGACGACAATGATTTCAGTCGTAACGCCCTGCGCGCTTACCAGATGCTTTATCAACCGCGAAGCTATGACGGCGAGTTTCTACGCGGCTGGGTGATGCAGAATCTGCAAAGAACGCTGCCTGCCAGCGTAACGACCCGGCAGCTGCAGCAGCTGGACTGGCATTTAAGCCAGCTGCTGGATCGCCAGATCCAGACCTCGCCCTTTGTCAGGGACAATGCGCTGATTATGCGCAAAATGGCCGTGAGTATTGATAGCGTGGGCAAGCAGGATGCAGGCACCGCGGCAACCTCGGGTTCGTCGCTTAAGGCTACGGACCCCTAGCGGGAAGGGGATAACCATGCGGGAAAAAAGTATGCTGGGCTGGTACGGCAAACTGCCAGGCACCGGCGATTTTTTGCAGCGTCGCCTGCCGGAGCCTGTCGTGGCCAGCTGGTCAAACTGGTTCCAGCTCGGCCTGGCGCACTGGCATCACCATGGCGAGACGGTAACCGAACTTTTTAGCCGTGCGCCCGTGTGGAATTTCGCCCTGCCCGCCACGCTTGGCGTACAGCGAGTGCAGATTGGTTGCCTGGTGCCTTCGCGCGATCGCGTTGGCCGTAGCTGGCCTCTGATTGCCCTGCAGAGCGTGCCGGTCAGGCACTGGCATCCGGCGCAGCTTGCCGTTTCCGGCGACTGGTTTCGCACCCTGGGCGAAACGTTGTACGGCGCCGTCTCGCAAACCTGTACGCCAACCCAGCTTGAACAGGCGCTATTGGGCCTGCCGCCGCTGTCGCTCCCCGGCACCAGCCGCTCCGATATTATGGACGTTATCGGGTATCAGGATCTACCCTGTACGCTGGCCTGGCATGAGGTAGCTAACAGTTTTGACCCTATGCGCTATACCAGTTACTGGTGGACTAACCAAAGCGATGGCTATCCTTTAGCAAGCCATAAACACAGCGGTAATCTTACCGCCCGGCTCTTTACACAACTCTTTGACCCGGCCGCCGTCGCGCAGCCGGGTCGTCATGGACTCTATCCACCGATGTTTGAATAGGGTGATCCGATGACCCATGTTTCAGGAAAAGCGCATGCGATTTACCCTTGTTGAGAGCAAAACCGAGGCGCCTGTTACCGTCTGTGATTTTGCTCCGCCCGGCGGCACGATAGGCCGAAGCGTGGATAACGATCTGGTTCTGCCGGACAGTGAGCGTGCTATTTCACGTCTTCAGGCAGTGGTACAAGTTGCCGGAAACGGAGAATGCCGGTTAACCAATCACGGCAGCGTGATAGCCATTCTTCATAACCATATGCCGCTGGCACGTGGAAAGCAGATCTCGCTGCATCATGGCGATTTGCTGGGGATCGGTGATTACCAGATTGTGGTCAGCGATCCAACCCGGATCAAAGAAGAACCCTTCACCGATGTCGATCCGCTGACGCTGTTTAGCGAAGATCGGGCCATGCCGGAAGATCCCTTGGGGATCCTCAATGAGCAGGTACCCATTGTCATGCCGCTCCCGGAGCGAGAAGCCTCGCCCGTGCGGCAACAACACCGTCCCGGCGATGCCCGTCTGGATATAGACCCCGTCACCCACGAACCGGCCCACAGTGAGCGCACTGCCGGAGAAAGCAATGAGCAGCGACTACTGGCTGCGCTGATGGAAGGAATGGGGCTGGAAAACGGGCCGGGAAAACCGCCTTTCACCGAAGAGCAAATGCGCACCACCGGCAGAATGCTGAGCCTGTTTTCACAAGGCACGGTCGCCCTGCTCTCCTCCCGCTCCATTCTCAAGCGCGGCGTGAAAGCGGAAATGACCATGATCCTGAATGAGGCCAATAATCCGTTTAAGATCCTGCCCTCGGGCAAAACGGTGCTGATGCAGATCTATCAGAGCCAGATGCCGGGCTTTATGCCGCCCGAACAGGCGGTGCGCGATGCGCTGGTCGATTTACAGGCGCACCAGCTGGGAATGATTGCCGGGATACGGGCTATTATCGCCGCCATGCTGCAATCGTTTAATCCGCTGCGGCTGGAAGATCATGCCCGCCGCGATGGCAATCTGCCTCGAATTGGCCTCAGCGCCATGAAAAAAGCCGCCCTGTGGGATTATTTTTTGCGTCACTATCGAAATACCTCTGGCGAAATTGAAGATGATTTCCATACCCTTTTTGGGGATGCCTTCCTGCAGGCCTATGATGTAGAAGTGAATCAGTACAAAGATTCTCAGATCAGACCGGAACAAGAATGAAAATAGATCATGCCTCTACGTCGCAAACGGGCGCGCGTGAGAGTAATCAGGATGAAACTGGCGCACGCGTAGGCGAACACTCCGCGTGTTTCCTGGTGTGTGACGGCGTTGCCGGGACGGCTGGCGGCGATCGGGCTGCCCGCATTGTCCGCGACGTCCTTTTAGCAAAAACCGTTGATAGCGCTTTTACCGCCTGCGACAGCAAGGCCTGGGTGGAAGAGGCGGAACAGACGCTCCGCCTGGCGCAGAGGGAAAATCTGAATTTTGAGCGGATGAGCACCACCCTGGCGGCCCTGTTTATTGAGCGGGACCGGCAGCTGGCCTGGTGGGCACACGCGGGTGACAGCCGCGTGTACCACTTCCGCCGGGGGTTCATTCATACCGTCACACGTGACCACAGTCTGGCCCAGCAGCTAAAGGATGCGGGTGTAGATAATACCGGCATTAACAGTAACTTACTTTATAATGCAATGGGCGCGGAAGCGAAGCAGCCCGTCAGCTACAGTGAAGTGATGCCGCTGGAAGATGGCGATGCTTTTTTGGTCTGTACCGACGGCTTTTGGTGCAACCTGCAGCCCGGCGAAATGGAACAGGCTCTGCGCATGGTCAGCTCGCCGCAGGAGTGGCTAGCGCTGATGCATGAGGCGATCAATCGCAGCGAAAAAAAAGATAATTTAAGCGCGGTAGCTGTTTGGGTTGGCTCGCCGCAGGATACCACCCTGTTACAATCGATGACGGATTCTGCTCGTTTTCTTCCGTCGCGTGATTAACCAAGGAACGCTATGAAATTCTGGTTGCCGGCTGTCACCCTGTTGTTTGCAACTACCGCTCAGGCGGAAGATTACCGCGTGGTTTATTCCCCCAGCCTGGCGCTGGAAGTCTTTATCGATAACGTAGCAGGTAACGCGCCGAAAGACTGGTGTCAGGAGAATGTCCATCTGCGTATCGTTTCTGGTAAAAGCAAAGAGTCGCATGTGCTGAACAGCTTTTTGCCGCGCGTAGGCAAGCTGCTGAACAATCAGTGCGGCAAGCTAAACGAACTGCCCTGGCAGATGACCAATGAGGCTGGCTCCGTGCTGGCTTCCGGGACGGCAGCCAAAGTGCAAAACTGGCGGCCGATTGTTATTGCCGATGGCACCGTCACGGCCACGACCGGAAACGCCGAACCTTTGGATCTGTCGCAGCCAGCCAACAGCGCTCCGCTGCAGCATTTCGATCTGCCGCGAGGCTGCCATTTCCGGACCTGGTGGGATGAAAAAGGCCAGTCG
>Ga0157358_1001161_pt1 | contig 11456 bp, 6 predicted proteins | sample AttcapACBM2_FD_111484 | JGI IMG/M metagenome (GOLD analysis project Ga0157358, IMG submission 111484) | Fungus gardens microbial communities from leaf cutter ant in Botucatu, State of São Paulo, Brazil - Atta capiguara ACBM2 | ecosystem: Host-associated > Fungi > Mycelium > Unclassified ...
TGTAATTGATGGTTATAGTAGAGTGTGATTTTGAGAATACCATGGTTAGCACACCAGAATTCTGAAATTGACTGGAGAACAGAAGAGGTCAAGATGACAAGGTGTTTAGAGAAGTGTGAAAAACAGTAGAGACTGAAACAAGAAAAACCAAGATGGTAAAAGTAGAAGGAAAAAGAGAAGAAGTAAGAAGAGAAAGAGCAAAGGAAAAAATAAAAATAAAAAGGATAAAAAAGATAGCAAAGGAATGAGAAATTTGGAACAAAGAGAAAAAAGCAAAATTTGAAGAAAAAGCCAGAAAATTGGTTCCTTAAAAGTTTCACAAGTAGATTTAGATTTTTAGAAAGAAAGCAAGTGAAAGAATACCAACAAGAAAGATGTGAGATCATGTAATATATGTAAAGGAAAAGTTTGTGCCCAGAAAGGAGAAGATATATCTGTTATTGAGAGAAGAGAGAGAAGAAGTGTGTGAGTATAAGGGGATAACAAATTCTAAACTCCAAATCTTCAACAACAGAGTTTATGAAGCCTAATATCTAGCATAAGATCATGGAGTTTGTTGTACCCTCTCTAGCACCACTCCTATCAAACTCTGACCTCTACTAATATTCTCCTGAATATCATTTCATATCCCAATTACTATTAGATAAGTATCTATTATTTACAATTATTATTCTAGATGTTTCCATCAGAGTATCTGACTATCTGGATACTATTGTTCCTGGCTTAGTCAGCACTTATCTGCTAGATTTGAATGTATTCTAGAAGTATTTAGTAAAGCTGTCACCTCTAAGAGACCTCATTCTGTTCTCTTAGGTTTCTTGGAGTGAACTCTATAAACTTCATGGACTTTTGTCAGTTGCTCTAACAGTGAGTTCATAAAAGAATGATTGAGAAAGGAGTATATCAAACTCTCAAAGTTGCCTTAAATAATACTAGTATTTTTTGTAGAAAAGAAAAACAGTAAGAAAATAGTTCAGAACTATAGATATTTAAATGAATAAACAATCAAAGTATAATAATGTATAAATAAAGAAAGGAAATGAGTAGAAGGTAGTGTTTATAACTTTATAAGAGTCATTTGAACCTATAGTAATATTCTTTGGACTTACTAACTCTCCAGTATGTTGTGGCAACCACTAGACACAAAGTCCAATAATCACACAAGATAGCAAAGCTCTCAGTAGGCTATCAGTGTGGGAATCACAAGAGAACTCAACAAGGAGTCTCTACTGAATTGCTATCCTATTTATATAAGTTATACATGGTCCATGCTACAAATAATTACTCCTGCCCTAATATCCATACATTGTCCATAAGTACACCATGTGTACACCATGAGGTAGCCATGCAGGTAATATGCTCCTTGATGTCATCCATCTAGACTGCTTTAGCCCACTCTAGTCTATTCTAGCCCACTCTAGGCCTATGACCTCACATGATGTGATATGTCATGTGACTGCAGTCACATATCTCTTCATCATCATCATCAATATAATAAAAGAAAAGTAAATCCAAAGTAAAATCCAATATAAAATCCTGAAGAATATATAAAAGAATATTATGGCTTCACTGTATCATAATACAGTAATGTTCTAAACAATGATGAATGAGATTCTATAGATATTACATTCCATTCTAGCCATTCATCTCATAACCACAGATAACCCTTACTTTCTCATTCACACTTCCTAAACTCTTCTGGTACAGATCAGCTCTCTTCATTCTTCCTTATATGTTCTTACTGGTCTTTTGCTGAACTCTATAGACTTTTAGGTAGTATACCTAGTATATAAACTGGTAGCTTACACTGTATCATGAAATTCAACCAAAACTGACATCCTCTTCTGGTATTGGTGACAACACACCTCACTACTTTCTAATACCTCTAAAACTCTAAGTCTCCCAAGTTCTCTTCTAAAATATGCAGCCTATGTGACTCATAGAGATATAGCATACAAGCTGAAGCCAAAGGCCATTTTGAACTCATCTTCTGCATTCTCAGATAATATACAATTGACTTAGTTTGGACTTCTGAGATGTCTCATCAAATCTTAGATAAAGAAATGTGAATTACATCTAACAATAGAACTTAATCAATATTAAAGAAGTGGCAAGTTTTATTGATGATATTATAGTAGAAATAGAGGAGGAGAAGGGACATGATAAAGTAGTAGAGGAGGTGATAAAGAGATTAGCAGAGAATGATTTGTATGTGAAACTAGAGAAGTATAAGTAGAAGATTAGAGAAGTAGAACTCTTAAGAGTAGTAATAAGACTAGCAGGAATTAAGATAGAGAAAGAGAAGGTGAAAAAAGTATTGGATTAGCCAACTTCAAAAGAGGTCAAAGACATACAGATGTTTTTAGGACTAGCCAATTATTATTAGCAGTTCATTAAAGATTCTATATCTATAGCCAGACTATTACATAACTTAGTTAAGAAGGATCAGAAGTGGGATTGAACAGAGAAGCAAGAGAAAAATATATCAAACTATGCAACAGGAGAAGTCTTATTGATGGAGTGTAAAGATAAAATGGAGACTGATAGCATACTTGTCAAAATCTCTTAACAAGATAAAGAGAAATTACAAAATACATAACAAGGAGATGTTAGCAGTCATTAGGGATTTGGAAAACTGCAGATATTTGTTAGAAGGTACTAAGTTCAAGTTCAAGATCTGGATAGATCATAAAAATTTGGAATATTTCATAAAGGCATAAAAGTTGAACAGAAGACAAGCTCATTGAGCATTATATTTGTCAAGATTTAATTTCACTTTGCAACATGTTCCAGAAACAAAAAATAATAAAGAAGGAATGGACTTATATTTTAGTAGAAGTAGTAATAGAAGGACTGGAAGTAGATATACTAGAAAAAATAAAAATAGCTAGAGGAAAGGACAAAGAGGTAGTTAGAGTAGAAGAGATAAAGAAAGCAGGAAATAAGGTATTAAAAAGGGACAAATGACAGGTAGAGAGAGTGTTAGTGTTGAAGAAATATATATATATATCAAAGAATAAAGAGCTGAGAGTAGAAATAATCTGATTGCACTATGATATATTAGTAGCTGGACATAGAGAAAGATAGAAGATAACAGAGTTGGTGATAGAAGATTACTAGTAGCCAGGAGTGATAAAGAATATTAGGAAATATATAGATAAATGTGATCTGTGTCAAAGAATGAAGAATAGGATAAAAATACCAGTGGAGAAGTTAATAGCAAATAAGGTACTGAAGAAACCATGAACACATCTGATAGTTGACTTTATCACAAAGTTGCTATTAGTAGTAGAAAAAATGCAATTTTGGTGGTTTGTGATAGGTTGTCAAAGATAGCTTACTTTGTGATAACTATAAAAAAAACATTAGCAAAGAGACTATATCAGGGAATATTAGCAATACTGTAAGTCCAGATCTACTCTACAGAGGCTTAGTTACAATCCTAGGCTGGTTATTACCTAGACTAGCTTCTGATGGACTGATAACTACCTCTATCTTATCCTGATTCCTGTTGTCTAGTCTACTACAGTAGTACTATAGTTATTTAGTTAATTATAGTTGTAGATATTGATTGGTCAAGTGCACAGACCATGTGCTTGGACTATTCTACTATAGTATATATGATAGTAGTATAACAGTAAAATATCTTATCCAAATATTATCTGGAGTTCCTAAGCACTTACAACTCCTCAATATAAAACTAATCTCCTTATAGACTAGCGAGATTGTTTAGGTATGATGTGTGGAAGTTACATAGGTTGCTAGAAAGTGTGATTTCAAATAGAGAACTATATTTTACAGTGGAGTTAACTGAGAAGCTAAATAAAATGTTGGGAATTAAAACAAAGTTGTTAACATTCTTTTATCTACAAACAGATAAACAAATAGAACATATGAATTAAGAACTGGAATAATATTTATAATTCTTTGTGAATCATAGACAAAATAATTGGCCAGAATGACTAACAATATCAGAGTTTGCAGTAAACAACAAAACATTATTAGAAGTGATTTATACTTACTGGAATTATCTATGAATGTAATATGAAAGACAGAAGTAAAAGGGTTGACTTGGTAATATAAGATAATAGGGAAGACTGGAAGTAATACTATGTAGATAATCAACCTTGGCTTCAACTGTTACAATTACAAAATCTTATAGTAAATCAAGTAAAGGAATCTTGTATTAAGTTAATATAAAAGAACTCGATAGAGAACTCTGTACAAGATTGTCTATCTTATATACCTAGACTAATGGTCTGTGCTATACTACAATTAGCCTACCCTAAATAACCATGCATCTATCTTAAGATCAACATATATTAAATATACTGTAATGACATCATCTTTTTCCAGAACTTTTTATAATATTCTATATAATATATGATTGTGTGACCATGACTGTGACTGTATCATATGACTTTGTGACCAATGTGTGACAGTAACATGTAACATTTTGTTAAACTCTAAGCTCTAACTCTAGACCTCAAAATTGAAAATAAATTGAAAAGAAAAATAAAAATGAGAAATAAATTGAAAACAATTAAAGTCCACTGTCTTTGATTCTGACATCAATGGATAACATTGTATCTAGTCTATTTATCACATGACTATTATTTTGGATGATGAGAGCTCAGAAGAACTTAAAACAAGTGTAGCACAAGTTCAAGTTGATTATTAAACTAAGAAATAGTATATAGTAGCTAATATTCTTAGATATAAAAGTGATAATCTAATAATACTCTATCACTATGCATACTCTGGGTTGTTGGGCACTATAAGGGTTGTTATTTAGAACTTCATAAAATTGATGAGAAATATAGGGTTTGGTCCTCAAATTGATAGATAATTGGAATAGAGTGTGATCTAAACTAGAAGAGAGTAGGAAGAGTGCAAATGTCAGATAATATGTGACACACATTCAGCAACTAAAATATCTTTACTTATAGCAAATTATAGAAGGAAACTAAGAGTGGAAGCAAATATTAGGAAAAAAGTAAAAGTAAAAATAGCAATAGAGTTTGTGAAGAAAATAAAGAAAGTATAGGACAAAGCTAAAGAAGCTTTAAGAAAAGAAGGAGATAAAATAACAAGTAGATAAGGGAAGAAAGAAGTTGAGAAGTGGAAGAAGAGAGATAAAATAGTACTAAGTACAAAAGATTTGGTGTTCAAAGAAAGACTAGTGAAAAAATTAGTGGACTAATATATTATTAAAGAAGTAGTATCTACTAATGCAGTCAAACTAAGACTGCCAACTTTGATGAGAATTCACCCAGTTATAAATATCAGTTGAGTTGTTAGATATAAGAAAAAAGTAGAGAAATAAAAAGTGAAAGAAGTGAAACCAGTAAAAGTAGATAGAGTTGAGGAATGGAAAGTGGATAAAATATTAAATAAAAGAAAAATAAGAGGAGTAATAGAGTACTTGGTGTGATGTAAGAAGTTTACAATAAAGCACAATGTTATAGTATACTCAAATTCTAATATCTTATTTTGATTTTATTTTTGTTTTCTTTATTTTCTTTGATTTGATTTTCAATTTTGTTTTGTTTTGTTTTCTTTTTCTTTTTCTTGAACAATGAAGAGACTCATGATTTTGGTCACATGACATGATGTCATAGACCTAAAATTTAGAAGAAAGAGCTAAAAAGATAATGTCAAGGTACATATTAATAATATGTTTATCTTATGGTGTACACATTGTGTACTTATGGACAATGCATAGACATTAGAGTATGGTTATTTATCATTAGCATAGATCATATGTACTTGTATAAATAGTATAGAAATGTATTGGAAACTTCTTATTGAGTTTTTTTATGATCTCTATGAGATACTTTGCTTATATGTTTACTTAGTGTACTATTGGTTATTCTTAGACTAGTAGTTGCCACAACATACAATACATAAGAAAGAAAGGAGGACTTGGAAAATATAAAGAAAGTAGTAGTAGAATTTGAAGAGAGACTGTAAGAAAACTGACTTTTCTGAGACTTTTCTCTTCCACAACACTATGTGGTCTTCTGAAGTCTTCTAGTATCATCCTTATATCTGCTTATCTATTTTCCTACACTCTAAAAGTACTTACTAAGTACTCTAGCTCTCTTCTATTTTAGTTTTTCCATTTTAAACTGCTCCTGATTACTTAAGTATCATCACTCTTTGCTTATGTAATCAGAGTTCTGACACATTAGAATAGACCTGTTACTATATAAAGTAGTCATTACTTTTAGGAATTCCCATTTTATTCTCTTAAGATTTTCTAGAAATAAATATATAGTTCAGTAATTTCTTAGACAATAAACTTAGGATTTCCTGGAGATTTGAAGTGCTTTACTCTTTCATCCAGTTGCTCTAACAGAGGCTAAGTACAGAAGTAACAAGGTAAGAAAAGTTAGAAATGATAAAGGAAAGAAACTTTAAGAAAAGAAAGTTATCAGAAAAGTATATAACAAAGATGTTGTATGTTATGAACTTAGGCTCAAGGGTTAGAGCAAAAAAACAACCTTGTATTGGGTAATATAAGAGAACTCAATGGAGTTCCAGTTACAGAGTGTCTATCTTATATATACTTGACTAATGGTCTATATTACACTAAACCTAGCCTACTCTAAAGAATATGTATACTATATGCTGTTAACATGTGATATGACATCATTCTTTCAGAACCTTCTATGTTTTTTTATGACTATAACTTGTGACTGTGTCATGTATTATGTAATATATGTAACAGTTTGTGATAGTCATATATGATATTATGCTAACTCCAACCCTAAGTTCAAAATAAGAAAAGAAAATGAAAAGAAAATAGAAAAGCAAAAATAAATAAAAATAGATAGAGTCCACTATCTTCAATTCTGACATTGTATAAATAAGACAATAGAAAGTTTGCAGATAAATATTTAAAGAAGTTAGAGAGGAACTAGTAAAAATAAAAGTTAGTTTCTCTAGAGGAAAAATGTAATAATATTAGAGTTGAAAACAAGAAACTTGGTTTATTTTATTTTTCTTTCTCATTTTTACATGTTATATAGAAGAATGAAAAAGGTTCCAAAACAATGATATCATATTATATATTAATAGTATGTAATATATATGACCTTTAGAGTAGGTTAGAATTTGTATAACATGGACCACTAGCTTAGTATATATAAAGGTAGATATATTGTACTTGAAACTCTATCAAGTTCTCTTATGTTAACCCAATACAAGGTTTCTCTTTTATTTCAACACTTTGAGGTTTAAGTCATAACACTTTTACATTTATAAGAGCTCTTTTAAAAGTTTTATATATATATATTTTTGCTTTTATACTATTTTTTTATCTTCTTTTGATTTCTGATACTAATATTGTCTCCTTTGAATTCTTTAGCATACAGTTAAGGGCTAATACTACATAAGAACAGTTCTTGTTGCATTCTAGCATAACCTCTTTTCTGCTTAATCTCTGTCACTAATATAGATTACAGTCTCTATTCCACCTCAGATATCCTTGCTAGACCCTTAACAACTCCATGGATCTCCACCCTAAACATTTGAGAATCTAGGATAACTAGTTTAACAATCTTTATTCCTAGATAACTACTTTAGGTAATATACTTGGTATATAAGTTAGTAATTACATTGTAATGCCTTATCCTGAAAATTAACTAAAACTAGTACTGTCTTCTAGTGTTAGCAATTATATACCTTCTTATTTTCCTATGAACTTTTGCCAGACATCCTAAGAATCTCTTCCAAAATATGTAATTAGTATAAGTGGTAGAGATGCAGTATATAAGCTGAAGCTAAAAGTTGTTCTGATATCTATATTCTATATCTAATATTTTTGGTCAATTTTTAGAATGAGAATTTATAGTATAACTACCAGTGTTAGAATTGTAAACAATAGACTTAGTTTTATTTTCCTTTATTTTATTTTTGGTTTCATTTACTTTTCTTTATTTTGGACTTAATAAAAAGTATAATATGATATTATATAGTTATACAAGTCACAAAGTATAACTAAGACATAATTAAGATGTGATATAAAGAAGGTTCTGAAAGGTTCTGGAACAGATGTCATTATACAGTATAACAATAATATGTTGGCTTTATAGAAAGTATATGTACTTTAGGGTAGGTTAGTTGTAGTATGTACATAAACCATAGTCTGTAGTATATAAGGTAGACTATCTTGTACTTAGAACTCTATTGAGTTTTTCTGTGCTACTTAATACAAAAGTCATCTTTTGTTTTTACTTAAAGACTTAAGTTATAACAACTAGCTTATATACTAATTATTCTATCTAAGACAGTTATCTAGGAGATAGAGACTATAAGCAAGTTACTCTGGATCTGGATGGTCCTTAGATATAGGAGTAGAAATCTATGAATATTATATTTCTAAGCTTAGCTTAGATTGCAACTTAAACAAAGACTTAAGTAAGAGAGGAAAGGATAATCAATTGGTAAAGCATAAAGATACAAGCTAGTATCTACTACTTTATATACTTAATAACCACAAGTAAATAGTAAAGCATCCATGAGTATACAATAAGGAAAACATAAGAAGGATACAAAAAAACATGAGAAATACACAAGATATAACAGTATGAGACAATAATTATAACAATAGAGTTGCTGGGAAATTCAGCAAAGATGTCCAAAGAGTGATTAACTTAGAACAGGGAGTAATAATCTTTACTAGAAGAAGATTAGAAGTGCAAATAGATTAGTAGATATTATCCATGGATTGTGATAGATGTGGCTAGATATTATAGCAACTAATATCAATGATGACAAAGACATACAAACTTACATAAGATTAGTATATCTCTATCACTCTTATATTGGGATTTATAAGAGAAACCCAATAGAGAACTGTTGTAGCAACCAATATCAGTAATGACAAAGGTATAAAAACTTATATAAGACCAGTATATCTCTATCACTCTTATATTAGAGTTTATAAGAGAAACTTGACAGAGAACCTTCTACTACAACATATACTATATATACTAATACATGTTAGTCTATGCTCTGTACTAGTTATCCTATTCTAAAGCTATATGTGTTGTCCATAAGTCCACTATGCTTTAACCATAAGGCAGACATACTATAGCTATAATATCGGAGTCAAAGACAGTAGACTTTATTTAAATTTATTTTATTTTCTATTTTCTTTGTTATTTATTTTATTTTATTTTTTAGACTTAGAATCAGGGTTTAACATAACATCATACATGACTATCACAAACTGTCACAAGTCACATGATCATATATCACAAAGAACATTGTAGAAGATTCTAAAATAATGATATTATACTACATACCAACAGTATATAGTATACATATCTCTTTAAGATAGGCTAGATTAATATAGCATGGACTATTAGCCAAGTGTATATAATATAGACACTATGTAACTGGGACTCCATTGAGTTCTCTTATATAAACTCTATACAAGATTCTTCTTTTGTTTAACTTTTTGATTTAAGTTGTAATACATATCTTTTGCTATCATTATATTAGAACTTTTTACTCTCTTTTAGACCTATGATGACACCTCATGTGACATATTCATGTGATCCTCTCTTGCTAAATAAAAAAAACTAAAAGAAACTAAAACTAAAAGAATATCATAACAAGAACCTTTTACTATAATACACACTATATATACTAATATATTAGTCTGTGCCCTACAATCTAAAGTCTATATATTAGTCATGAGTATACCATGAAGTAAACATGCTATAGACATGCATTTGATAACATTCTTTCAGCCTCTTCTACTACGTTCTAGACCATAAACCTATAGTATTATATTATGTGACTATAGTTAGCAGAGTATACTCAATATATATAGCCATTTTCAGATGAAAATATATTAACACATTTTTAAAAACTATCCCAGATTTGCTCACAGTTTCTTAATTAAGGTCTTTGTTAACTTCTTAAAGATTCAAGTACTTTTTTCCTTCTTCCCAAAAATGATCTTCCCCTTTCTATGAGCCTTTATGAGCATTCAAATAGTTTGCTTTTCTGTTTCTGTAGATAGTTTTCTCAGTTTCATCTCTCTTAGTTTCTTTTAACTTTGTATTCTTAGTATGATAGATCTGTTTGTAGACTTGAACATATATTTAGTAGATTGGTTGTAAGCAATCTTTATCTAGATTTCTTCTTGATTTTTATTGATTCTGATAGAATATTTCTTTGTCTATAAGAGAGGTTTCAGTCTTCTGAGAAAAAATTGTAGGCTATTTGTTATAGATAGTTTACTATAGACTACAATCAAGCACTCTATAATAAATTGTTGACTAATATATATATTAATCTAAATAGTAAATAAAACTATAAGCATCAGAATAAGACAGAGGCAGCTACCAGTCTACTAGGAACTAGAAGTGCAACTAAGCCTCTGCAGAGTGAATCTAGACTTATATATAGTATTATAACTTAGGTCTTTAAGTAAAAATAAACCATAGACCATAGTCTGTGCACACATTACAACTAACCTACCCTAAAGTACATATACTTTCCATAAGGCCAATATCTGTTCTAGAACCTTTTATGATCTTCTTTGTGTCATATGATGGTATGACTGTGACAGTGACATATGTGACAACCCTGTGATAGGTGTTATGTATCTGTCACACTTTTGTGACTTGTGTGACTATCACATGTGATGTCATACCCCTTCTTCTATCTAAGTCCAAAATAAAGAAAGAGAAAAGAAAACTCAAAATAAAATAAAGGAAAATGAGAGAAAGAAAATAAAATCAAAAGGAAAATATAATAGAGTCCAGTCCATCATTCACAACTCTGAAATATAGCCAGTGTTCCCTAGTATAAGAAAAGTCTTTGATTACTTGGATTATCTATTCCAAACTTATATGATTGTAATAGTATGCTCACTAGAAGAATTCTTCAAACATCTAGAAAACACTATCAAATTCTGGGAATGTCTAAGTTCAGACAAATGGTGTCATCATTTCAATGTGGACAAAGAAGCAAAAACAAAGAAAAATATCTATGCCTCCAAATAAAGCCAATTCCTCACATCAAAGATTCTAATGAATCCAAGACTTAAGTAAAAGGAGAGACATAGCTATGTCATGTTGGTCACTCAAACACTCTTTGCACACATATCACTCATCTCATTACAAACCATGTCCCAATGGGAGAATATAGACGAAGATTCTTTCTCCATGAAGAAAATGCATCCCCAAATGTGAAGTAGCTTTTCCTTTTCTTCTTCTTTAAAAAAAGAGCAGTGGATGGCGAGACAGAGCAACTGGGTGTCTCGAAAAGGTTGGATAGTGATTTGACCAAATAATCAGGAAACTAGCAGCTGGTAAAGCTGGTTTCATCCTGTTACGTACCTCACCTAGCAAAACCAGACATAAAACTACAACTGCCATGGTAGCGGCGGATTGATTCAGTTATGAAGATACCATCAATACCCAACGAACTAA
>Ga0157358_1001162_pt1 | contig 11450 bp, 17 predicted proteins | sample AttcapACBM2_FD_111484 | JGI IMG/M metagenome (GOLD analysis project Ga0157358, IMG submission 111484) | Fungus gardens microbial communities from leaf cutter ant in Botucatu, State of São Paulo, Brazil - Atta capiguara ACBM2 | ecosystem: Host-associated > Fungi > Mycelium > Unclassified ...
ATATTCACTTGAAGCAAGATCTGTTCTATTCTAACATCTTGACATGTTGCTAATACCAGAAGTTGGTGATAGTTTTAGTTGATTTTCAGGATAAGACTTTACAGTATAAACTACCAGTATATATACTAAGTATGCTACTTAGAATAATTATCTAGAATAGAGACTACTAAATATTACCTTAGTTATTAGTAATTCTTAGATATTAAGAATAGAGATCTATGGAGTTAGCAAGAGTCCAGCAAAGATATCTGAGATAGAATTAAGACAATTAATCTGTACTGAAAGAAATTGGAGAGTATAGATGATGAAGAGGTGTTATTTGTAGGTTAGAATAGATGTGGCTAGAATAGGATATAACATTATGTCATATATCATCCAACATCCATATCTTTTCCATCCTCTTCTAGTGCAGATTACACTTTATTTCAATTATCCATCATATTATAACTTAGGTCTTTGAGTAAAGATGAAAAACTACTTTTGTATTGAGTAATACAAAAGAACTCAATAGAGTTTTAAGTACAAACTAGTCTATCTTATATACCACAGACTATGGTCTGTGTGTACAATACAACTAACTTACCCTAAAGTACATGTGCTTTTTATAAGGCTAATATGTTGTTGCTATACTATATAATATCATCTATTCTAGAATCTTCTAGAATCTTCTTTGTGTCACATGATGGTGAGACCATGACTGTGACATACATCATGTTTTTGCTATACTTTGTAACATGTGTGACTGTCACATGTGGCATCATACCACTTCTTCTATCTAAGTTCAAAATAAAGAAAGAGATAAGAAAACTCAAAATAAAATAAAGAAAAAGAAGAAAAAGAAGATAAAACCAAAAGGAAAATATAATAGAGTTTAGTCAATTGTTCACAACTCTAACATATTAACCCAAAAACCAAACTTATCATTTCTCATCAATCTCATAAAGTTTCAAATGATAACCTTTATGGTGTTTAACAACTCAAAGTATATATAGTAATAGTATTATTAGAATATATATCCTGTATTTAAGAACAATAGCCACTATATATATGTCAGAGTAGAAAACAGTAGATCTTATTTATTTTTATTTTTATTTATTTTTTATTTTTGGACATAAGATTAGAGATCAGTGTGATATCACAAACTGTTATATAATATATTCATTATATGTTGATCTTATGGATTATACATGGCTGTTAGATAAGATCTTATACAGACCAACTAGCTAGTGTATATAAGATAAACACTTTATACTTGGAACTCCATTGAGTTCTCTTGTGTTAACCCAATATAAGATTTTTTTGTTAATAATATACTAAGTAGTCTTATATCATAAAGAGTCTCATAGAAATTACAAGAAAACTTAACAAGAAGTTCCTAATATATTTCTACTCTATATATACTACAAGTACATAGTCTATACTAGTGATAAATAGTCCTACTCTAATGCTTATGCATCAGCTATGAGGTAAACATACTGTAGACATATACCTTAATGTCATTCTTCTAGCTTCTTTTCCTAAATTCTAGGTTTATGATATTATGTCATGTGCTTTTTCATTATCCAAGAAATAAAAGAAACAAAAAAGAAAAAAAAAGAAAAATTAAATTAAAGAAAATTAAACTAATATATAAGAGTTTAAGTGTACTATTATAGTATCTCTCCTTAAGATTCTGTCTTTAGAGGAACTTGCCTCCTTTTCTCTTTCCATCTTGCCCAACTTCTTTTTAACTTATTCAAATACTCATCTTCAAACTTTCCATCATCCTACCTAAACAAAATATTTGCTGTATACTTTCCTAGTAATTCACTTCTCTTAAACATCTCTGCCTCTAGATTCAATATCTTTTCCTTTTCCTTCTCTTTTCTCATCTGTACTCTTCTTTTGTCTTCATATTTCTTCTCTCCATCTATCTCTACTAGAGAAGGTGGGATCTTCTTCTATTCCTCTACCTGCTTCTGATACATTGTTATCCTACTCACATTAACCACTAGGTGAGTTTCATTAACACTGGTAACTCCAACTCCACTGCATTCTCTGATATAATTTTCTTTATTTTATGAGGCCCTATAAACTTCTCCATCAACTTCTTTGTCTTTCTATTCCTTATTTGCCATGTCAAATTCTTTGTACTCAACAATACCCTATCTCCCACCTTATACTCTACTATCTCCTTCCTATTTCTATTTACATATTTTTTCATTTCTTCTTGTGATTTTTTTAACACTGCTTTCACCTTCTCATGTATTTCCTTCATTTTCTTTACAAACTCCTCTGCTTTCACATGCTTCCTCTTTTTTTCTTATTTCAAAGCCCATCCTTGGTTCTCTTCCATAGTTAACTTGGAATGGTGATGACTTTGTAGCTGTATGTACTTTGTTGTGAAAGACAAACTCTACAGTTGCCAACTATTTTAACCAGTTTCCTTGTCCATGATCAGTATACATCCTTAAGTACTGTTCCAACTCTTGATTTGTTCTCTCTGTCTATCTGTCTGTCTATGGATGAAAAGCCATTGATAGCTTTGTTTTTATTCCCAACATCTCATTCAACTCCTTCATCAACCCTGCTGCAAACTGTGGACCTCTATCTGAAATTACACTCTCTGGCAACCTATGCAACTTCCACACATTATTTTTAAACAACCTTACCAATCTCTTAGCTGTTATTTTTTCTGTTGTTACTATAAAATGTGACATTTCTGAAAATTTATCACATACTACTAAAATTGAATCATGATTCCTTTATACTAGTAACTTTATAATCAAGTCCACTAATATATATTTCCATGATTTTTTCAGTACTGTGTTTAGTTTTAATTTTTCTGCTAGCATCTCTATCCTATTTTTCATCCTTTGACACTGATTACATTCTTTTACATATCACTTTATCTCCTTTGTAACCACTGGCCACCAATAATTCTTGGTGACCAACTCTACTGTCTTCTACTATTCTTTATGTCCTGCTATCAGTATATTATGATGAAGCTGAATAATTTCTAACCTCAACCTCTCATCTTTCAGAACATATATCTTTTCTTTCTTCAACACTAATTTGTTCTCAATCTGCCACTCCTTATTTCTCAATACTTTAATTCCAGCCTTCTTCATTTCTTTTTGTTATGATTGCACAATTGCATGATCTCATGTTTTTCCTATGTATACTCAGTCAACATCTTATGTGGTAGTAGAGGCTTCCTCATGTCTTTACTCATTGTATACTTAAGGATGCCACATATATATTCCTCATTGTCAATAGATATATATAGCTGTAGATATCATTCTGTATCTTTAGGCTTTACTAATTGACTCATTTCCTATTCTTACTTAAGTCTTTGCCTAAGTTGCAACTTGAGCCAAATCTAAGATTGTAATACTTTCACTGCTTTCACTACTTCATTATCTTTTGTCTCTAATTTTTTAAATTTTTTCTATAATTTCTTCTTCAACTCCCTCAATCAACAACTATCCTTTTTTCATTACTCTAATCTTCAACTACTCCTTTTTCAACATTATCTAATTTTAATTGTCCCTTTCTATTCTCTCTGCCCAATCTGCTTGTCCCATACTCTTGCTAGCTATATGCTTTAAAGCAAAATCAAATCTTGACAAGTATAAAGCCCATATAGCTTATCTTTGATTCAACTTCTGAGCTTTCATGAAGTACTCCAAGTTTTTATAATCCATCCAAATTTTAAACTAACCCTTAACTCCTTCTAAAAAATGCCTCCATGCTTCTAAACATCTAATAATTACCAATATCTCTTTATCATGAATCTCATAATTTCTTTTAGCTTCATTCAATGACTTCTAAATATAGGCTACTGGCCTCCACTTCTCATCCTTACACTTCATCAACAATACTCCATTTGTAGCAAAGTCCAATGCATCTGCTTCTACTCTCATTTATTTATTCAAGTCTGGTGTTACCAAGACTAGTTCTATCATAAATCTCTTCTCAAATGCTTTCTACTTTCTCTTTTTTCAATTCCACTTCACATTTTTTCTTGTTATCTCATGAAGAGGTTTTATTACTCTTGCAAAATCTTTGACAAACCATCTATAATAGTTTGCCAATCCCAAAAACTTCTGTACATCCTTTACACTTTTCAATACTAGCCAATCTACTACTTCTTGAATCTTCTCTTTCTTCATCTTTACCCCATCTAGTTCTATTACAACTCCTGAAAACCCAACCTTTCTAATCTTCCACACATATTTTTCTGGTTTTACAAATAAATCATTTTCTGCCATTCTCCTCAGTACTTCTTCTACAGTATTGTTATGTATCTTCTCTGTCTTTGTTCCAACTATCACATCATCAATAAATGCTGCTGCATCTCCTGTCTCTATCATATCTCTTAGCAAGTCATTCATCATCACCTGAAAAGTCACTGGTGAGTTTGTCAGTACAAAGAATATTACTATTGGCTCAAAGGCACCCTCTGATATTGAGAATGCTGCTTTCCACTCATCTCCTTCCTTTATTCTCACATTATTATATTTCTACCTGAAGTCTATCTTCATAAACTTCTTTTCTATGTTATCTATCAAATTTAATATCAGTGGCAATGGATAATTATTTTTTATTGTCCAACTGTTCAAATATAGTCCTGTACCATCCTCTTGTTTCCATCCTTCTTTTGCACAAAGAACACCAGTGATGTCTATGGTGATTTTGATGGTTGAATATACCCCTTTCTTAACTGATCCCTCAAAAGCTCCTATACCTCCTCCCTCTCTATTCTAGACAATGGATATATCTTCTCCTTTATCAGAACAAACCATTCTCTGAGATTTATAGCATAATCCTATATCTTCCTCATTGGCATCATTTCTGACTCCTTCTTCTCAAATGCTTTCAAATATTTATGAAACCTTTTAGGAACTGTTTCCTCTACTATCCTTGCTATCTCTATTTCTTCCTCAATTGTCATTTTTCTAAATTCTTTCTTTTTCTTCTCTCTTTGCAATTTTTCTTTCTTCTATTCTTTCTTCTTTTGCTTTTGCCATTCTAGCTTTGTCTGCTTTGTCTTCTACTGCTTTCCACACTCATTTAGACATCTTTTCATCTTCACCTCCCTAGTTTTTCAATTGATCTCAGGGTTATGGCATGCTAGCTATGATATCCCCAATATAACACTTCACTTCTGTCCTCCTATCATATTTATTTCAGTTCTCTTCTTGTATCCTTTATAAAACAATTCCACCTCCACTGTGTGCTCAATTGGTTCTTCATGATTAAAGATACTATTCACATTTCTCATATATATCAGCCTATCCAACTTCTTCTTTCTAAACTTATTCTTCCTTGCAAATTCCAAACTTATTACTAATTCTGTCATCCTACTGTCCAATAACATCTCTACTACAATTCCTTTCTCATTATCTTTCTGCTTCAATCTTATTTTCACTATTACTTCTCTCAACAACTTTCTTCCTTTTATCTTTCTTACTTCTACTGATTTTTTCTTTTTTCTCTTTCTTCAATCTTTCTTCTCTCAACACTATTTTTCTATCTTTCTTCACTTCTCCTCTAATCACTTCTCCCACATTTATTACTCTGCTTGTTAATACTTCAAATTTATTATTTGAGGGCTGATATTCTGATCTCCCATTCTCTATTCTCCTACTCTCTTCAATTTCTCTCCTATTTTTACAATGATGGGCAATATACCCAAAGTTTCCACAAACAAAACACTTTCTTTCCATCATTGCTCTTTCTCTATTTACCTCTCTTCTTCTTTCCCATACTTCTTGCTATCTCTACTCCTTTTCTGCTTTTCTTTCTTCTCTTATCCTTATTTATTTTACTCTTCTCCACTTGTCATTTATCCTCTTTCTTCTATCTTTCATCACATTCTTTTCTTCTCCACTCTCTTTTCCATTCTTTCTTTTTCTTTTCTGTATTTTCTCTTTCTAATATTATCAACTGTTTTTGTAAATTGAATATTATTTTATTATTTTTCATTACTTGTTGCAGCAATCTCATTGCTTTCTTCTCTTCTATATCTCTAATCAATCTCTCTATGCTTATTTGATCAAAAGTATTTGTTGCCATAATGTTTGACAACTTAATGATATTCCAAAAATCTCTTTGTAAGTGCTAGCTGATATTCTTCTTATCCAACCTTACACTGTTTACTGACTACCTATTTACTACTCTATTAACCACTGCCCTAAAAAAACTGGCTAATATCCCTAAGAAGAAAATCCATAAACTAGATGTTTCCTTACTGGACAACACTGTTCCTTTGTATAAAAAGATCACAATGAATCTTCAGCATAAGGCTTCTACATAAAAAACAAGTACACTAATACAATACTACCTACTTAAACAATGAGTATGTTTAGCTGGTAACCTAGGTCTGGTTACCAATGTCCATAACAACCTTTCAGTAGCTGCTATCTACTCTTTAATCCTAAGGTTCAGTTATATGAAGTTTGTGGTAATTAACTATGCTGGTCATATACCAAGGATAATAAGAAAGTAAAGTAAGGAGACTGTGAGGTGTAGTGTTCCTGAGAGTAGTTGAGTTCTACTGTTGTGGCAAATACTAACTAAAATAGTCAATAGTAGTCTTATATTACAAAAGGTTTTATAGAGATCACAAGAGAACTTGACAAGGAGTTCCTGATGTGTTTCTACTCTATATATACTACAAGTACATGGTTTGTGCTAGTAATAAATAGCCCTATCCTAATGTCCATATATTAGCTATGAGATAAACATACTATAGACATGTATCTTAATATTATTCTTCTAGCTCCTTCTCCTAAATTCTAGGTCTATGATATTATGTCATGTGATGCATCATGTGACAGTGGTTATGTGCCTCTTCATTGTCAATGTAAAACTAATTCTCTTATAGATAAGTTCTTTCTTTGTCATCAACTACTAGTTATTATGATCTCAAAACTTTAGAGTTAGCCAAGAAAAGAAACCTTGTATAGGGTTTATATAAGAGAACTTGGTACAGGATTATCTATCTTATATACTAAAAGCCTATGATCTGTGCCTTACTATTTTAGCCTACCCTAAATAACCATGTGTTTTCCTTAAGATTACCATATGTTAAATATATTATATGACATCATTTTCTAGAACCTTCTATGTTCTTTTATTGTGATACATGATCCTGTGACTGTGACTGATGTGAGACAGCATGACCATAATATCATGTATAACCCTAATTTTAAGTTTCAAAATAGAAAATAGTAGAAAAAGGAAATAGAAGGAAATAAAATGAGAGAGAAAATAAAAATAAGTAAAATTCATTGCTTTCAACTCCGACACTAGCTGTATTAACTATTAGTAACTTAGAATATTAATATATAGAATATACAAAGAAAACTCAATAGAGTTTTTATTAGATTATACTATCTACTTATATTCTTCTAGTCTAATTTATATAAACTATTTGTGGAATAATTATGAAAGCTATTAAAAGAGTATAGAAACATTATTGGATACATATAAATGTAAATTTTAGGTGATCTTGGCTTTAGTGAATACACTGCATTCCTACATATCATAATAGTCATATTTGGGAAGAGGATATTACCAGGAAATAGTACATGGAGGAAGTTAAACTTTCAAGTATAGTATTATAGCAACCACTAATCAAAATGATCAATAGTGTACTAAGTAGTCTTATGAAGATCACAAGAAAACTCAATAAGAAGTCTCCAATATATTCTTATGCTATATATACTATTAGTATATAGTCTATGCTAACAATAAATAACCTTATCCTAATATTCATACATTAGCTATAAATGCATTATGTATACACCATAAAGTAAATATACTGTAGACATATACCTTAATATTATCCTTCCAGCCTTTTCTCCTAAGTTTTAGGTCTATAATATAATGTCATGTGACTATGGTCATATACCTCTTTATTGTCCAAGAAAAAAAAGAAAAAGAAAAATTAAATCAAAGAAAATAGATAAAAAAAAGAAAATTAAAATAAAATATAAGAGTTTAAGCATATCATAACATATAGGCATTCAGAACAGTATACTACATTAGTTGATTTTTGAGCTGAGAAGCTACAGAGTATTTACATATTTTAAATACTAGTACTAAGACTATTTGAGAATTAGAGATAGATAACTATTCTGAATATACTCAAGTTTTCAGAAATCAAGTCCAGAGCTCCTAGAGATTATAAGAAACCATATGATCAGTAATAGAGTAATTGAATATGAAAGAAAACCAGGTAGATTTATACTGAAAGAAAATAAATAGACAAGAAAAAAGATACTCTCTTTTATAGATATTCTAAGTGAATTGGATGTTAGGAAAGCATTATTCATGATGTAGTTGGATAGATCAGATTGTTAAAGTTGAAGATGGTAGACTTTGTTTTTATTTTTATTTATTTTGAACTTAGCATTAGGAATTAGTATAATATCATAGTCACAAGTCACATGAAAGAATATAGAAGGTTTTAGAATAATGATGTCATACAGTATTGGATGTGGTTCATACCTTGTTATCTGAAATTTAGTAAGTCATCTTAGAAGTCCAAATATTATCATAGTACACTTGAACCCTTATATTTTCTTTTATTTTTCTTTTATCTATTTTCTTTGATTTGATTTTTCTTTTATTTATTGAATAATGAAGAGGTATGTAACCATTGTTACAAATTAAAGACCTTAGAGTTGGTCAATGAAAAGAACCTTGTATTGGGTTAACACAAGAGAACTCAATAGAGAACTCTGTACAAGATTGTCTATCTTATATACTAATACCTAATGGTCCATGTGAGCTATTTCTAGCCTACCCTAAATGACCATGTGTACACCTTAAGGTTAACATGTGTACCACACATTGTATGACATCATCTCTTCTAGAATATTCTATGTCCTTTTATGCATTATGTGACTTGTGACCATGTCATCTGATGTTACCTGCTGTGTGACAGTGTGATCTTTTCACTCTAACCCTAACCTTAGTTCTAAATGTAGAATAAAGAAAAATAAATCGAAAAGAAAATAGAAATGGGAAAAGAAATAAGAAAAGTTTAAGTCTACTTCTTGTGTTTTTGACAACCATGGTGACCTGATACATCATATGATATGATGTCATAGGTCTGAAACATAGTAGAAAGAACTAAAACAATGATATTAAGAGTATGGCTGTAGCATGTTTGTCTTATAGTTATAGTTTAGAGTAGAATTATTTATCATTAGAACAGACCATATATTAGTAGTATAAGATTACTTAGTATACTATTAACTATCTTGGTTAGTAGTTGCTACAACAGTAGAACTTGACTACTCTTAGAGACACTACATTACATAGTCTCCTTTTTCTTACTCTTTACTTATCCTCAGTATGCAATCAATGCAGTTGCCACAAACTTTATATAGCCAGACCATAGGCTTAAGGGGAGCTAGCTGGCCAGCACAGACAGTTGTAGATGGTAGTGACCATACTTAGGCCACTATCTAGACATTACTCATTGTTTAAGTGGATGGTGTTGAAGTAGATTACATATATATTTTTGTGTAGAAGTCTTGTACTAAAGATCCATTATGATCCTTCCATGTAGAGGAATGATGTTATTCAGTAAGAAAACATCTAGTTTAGAGATTTTCTTCTTAAAGATATTAGCCAATGTTTATTAAAGCAGTAGTTAGTAGGATAGTAAACAGGTAGTCAGTAGACAGTAAAAGATGGACAATCAGAAAAAAATATTTGAATTACAAAAAAAGTTGTTATTGTTGCAGAAAAAAGATGCTGAGAAAAGGAGAAGGATGCAGGAAAGAGAATGAAGAAGAAGAGAGTATGACAAAAGGTAGAGAGAAGAAGAACAGAGAAGAAGAAAGAAAAAAGAAGAAGAAAAAAGGAAGAGAGTAGATAACAAGTGGAGAAGAGTAGAGAAAATGAGAATGAGAGAGGAAAGAAGAGCAGAGAAAGAATGGAGACAATAGGAGGCATGAGATAGAAGAAGAGAAAGGAACATAGAGATAGCAATGTAGGAGAGAAAATGTTTTGTTTGTGGAGGCTTTGAGCATATTGCCTGTCATTGTAGAAATATGGAGAATAAACAGGAAGAGAGACCAGAACAGAGGTTCTTAAATAAATTTGAAGTATTAAAGAGCAGAGTGATGAATATAGGAGAAGAAAGTGGAGGAAAAAGGAAGAAAGATAGGAAAACAGTGTTAAGAGAAGAGAGGTTGAAAGAAGGAAAGAAAGAGAAAAGGAAGAAAATAGTAGAAGTAAGAAAGGTAGAAGGAGAGAAATTATTGAGAGAAGTGATGGTGAAGATAGAGTTAAGCAGGAGAATGATGAAGAAGGAATTGTGGTGGAGGCATTATTAGACAATAATATAACAGGGTTGGTGATAAGTTCAGAATTTGTGAGAAAGAATAAGTTTAGGAAGAAGAAGTTAAATAGGCCAATTTATATAAGGAACATAAATGGTATCTTTAATTATAAAGGACTAATAGAACATACAGTAGAGGTGGAATTATTTTACAAAGGGCATAAAGAGAGAATAGAGATAGATATTATAGATGGACAGAAATAGAGTGTTATATTGGAGATACCATAGCTAGCATATCACAACCTTGAAATCAATTGGAAGATAGGAGAAGTGAAGATGACAAGGTATCCAGATGAATGTGGAAAGCAGTGGAAGATGAAGCAAACAAAGCCAGGATGGCAAAAGCAGAAAGAGAAAGAATAGAAGAAGAAAAAGATACAAAGAGAGGAGAAGAAAGAATTTAGAAAACCAACAATTGAGAAAGAGATAGAGATAACAAGAATGGTAGAAGAGAAGCAGAAGGAAGAAGAAGACTTGATAGAAATTAGAACAGTAGAAAAAATGGTCCCAAGAAGATTCTATAAGTATTTAAAAGTGTTTGAAAAGAAGAAGTCAGAGAGGATGCTAACAAGGAAGACTTGGGATCACACCATAGATCTCAGGGAAGGCTTTGCTCCAAAAAAGGGGAAGATATATCCATTGTCAAGAATAGAGAAAGAGAAGGTTCAGGAGTTTGTGAAGGATCAATTGAGGAAGGTGTATATCCGATAATCAAAATCACTATAGACATCACTGGTGTTCTTTGTGCCAAAGAAAAATAGAAAGAAGAGAATGGTGCAGGACTATCAATATTTGAACAGTTGAATAATCAAAAATAATTATCCATTGCCACTGATATCAGATTTGATAGATAACATAGGAAAGAAGAAGGTATTTACAAAGATAGATCTAAGGTGGGAATACAACAATGTGAGAATAAAGGAGAGAGATGAGTGGAAGATAGCATTCTCAATATCAGAGAGTGCTTTTGAGCTAACAGTAATGTTCTTTGAACTGACAAACTCACCAGCAACCTTTCAGCCAATAATGAATGACTGGCTAAGAGATATGATAAAAGTAGGAGATATAGCAGCATTTATTGATGATGTGATGGTAGGAATGGAAA
>Ga0157358_1001163_pt1 | contig 11449 bp, 3 predicted proteins | sample AttcapACBM2_FD_111484 | JGI IMG/M metagenome (GOLD analysis project Ga0157358, IMG submission 111484) | Fungus gardens microbial communities from leaf cutter ant in Botucatu, State of São Paulo, Brazil - Atta capiguara ACBM2 | ecosystem: Host-associated > Fungi > Mycelium > Unclassified ...
GACCATGAGTAGTAGTATATAAGGTAGACTACTTTGTACTAGGAACTCTATCGAGTTCTCTTGTGTTACTCAATACAAGAGTTGTCTTATCGCTTAACACTTTGAGCTTTAAGTCATAACATTATATATATTATACATATAATGGCCTTAAGGTAGACACATGGTCATTTAGGATAGGCTAAAGTAGTGTACAGACCAGTAGTCTGAGGTATATAAGATGGACAATCCTATACTGAGCTCTCTATTGAGTTTTCTTATATATATCCTATATAAGGTTTCTTTTCTTGACCTATTCTAAGATCTTAAGATCATAATAGAAGGGTTATATGCCAAACTAGTATAAGGTCTACAGAACAGCAGTTAGATTATATTGAATACTAGGTATAGTCTTTTCATAGATATAGATAGCTTTATTCTGTACAATATTAGGCTTATATATTTCTCTATAGTATAGATATTATTACCTAGGTTGAAAACAGAGACAGATATATAACATTAGTTATAATCTATAATATACTCTTAAGTTTGGACACTTTTTGGTAGAGCTCAAATTTTATTTATAGAAAGTATCTAGTGTTAAGAAGAAAAGGGAATTGTTGAGTGTGTTAGAGTTGTGAATGATGAACTTAACTTTATTTTATTTTTATTTTATTTTATTATAGTTTTTATTTTTATTATTTTGAACTTGGGCAAAAGAGTGTGATATATTATAGTTACAGATTATATGATCACATGACACAGAGAAAGTTGTAAAAGATTTCAAAATATATAGTATAATAACAGCATATTGGCCTTATAGAGAGCATATGGACTTAAGAGTAGGTTAGTTATAGTATTACTCAATATAAGAGTGCCTTTTATCTTAACTTAAGATCTAAGTTATAATAGAGTGGATGAGTGTATATAGTTGTTGTACTAGAACTCAGCCAAAGAGAGAAGACCATGTTAGTTGTCTTGTTATTCACTTATGAAAAGTCAAAGGTACTGGTTAAGCTTTTGATTAACTTATTCAGTTTGTCTATTAGTCTGTAGTATTATATGCTAATTCTACTTATCTCAAAGATATAGATATATCTATGTAGTGAAGATGTCTTTCTAACATGTCTGGTAAAGCTTATTTTTTCTACAACACATCTCTGTAGTAGTCATGCAACCATTTTCTAATTCTATTAATCTCAGTCTTCCATAATAGAATTCTTATATTCTGACCTCTTTTAGTATTTCAACACTAGAACCTGAAACCTCTACTCAGAACTATACACTAAAACTCCCAAGCATCTTCTAACTATTTGACAGATATATAAGACTAGTAGTTATACTGTAATTTGCTAGTCTGATAATTAACAAAGATAATTCTTATTGAACTTGATTCCCAGTATTTAATAGCAACACACTACTATCAGTACTTAACTTCTTTTTAGACTTCATCAAATTATCTGAAGTTGCAACTATGTAATAAACAGACAGCATAGCATATAAGCTAGAGCCAAGGTTATTTTGACAAGTCTGTATCACCAAGCTTTTCACATCAAGTTTCTTTACTTTGTATATCTCTGAGCCAATTTTATAGGTATTTGCCTTCTAGTATGAACTATGTCTGATATATAAATGCTAAGTAGTGGAGAATACAGTATAGTTCTTATGTAAAGAGAGTGATAAACTAAGATTCATGGTTAGATACTACATATATAGAAAGGTTGTGAAACTTGTATATGTGATATAAGGAAAGCCTAGCTACTGCTTCTGTGCTTATCATATTGAACACTGAGTCTACTATAGCTATTACTGTACTAAACTCTATGAACTTTGGGAGTTCTATGACAAAGTTTATTCTAATTATTTTCTATCTTATATTTGGATTAGGGAGAAGATATTGGATAGGTTTTGTTTATATGTACAAATTACAGGTACTAATATACTAGCCAATATACATAGGCATCTGTGGCTACTAGTAGTTAGTTTTAGGATTTTTCAGTATCTTACATATTCTGCTATTCTTGAATTATAGTGGAGGGAGACAATATGATGGCAGAGATCTAAGATAAATATAAATCTTATTCCCAAATAAGAGCAGACTACCATTTTCAGACTAACTCTACAAAATATACAGATCTTGTAGATGACTGTTGAAGCTTTCACACAGCTTTTACTACTGGTTTCTCTTGCTTGCTTAATGAATTTCCCTGATAGATGTTTGTTAACAGAACTTTCTCTTTACCTTCCACAATCAAATCTTCTATGACTTGAACAGCAAAAAAACTCTAGGTTGATTAGTACCATATTCTTATTATTGTGGGATCTAATACTATAAGACAAAGTATCAAACTTATCTATTGACTTTCCAAAATTGTGATATAGCTTGAAATTAAACCTGGCTAGATACAATAAATACTACACTTGTCTGCAATTAAGTTTTTTGGCTGTTATGAAGTACTTCAAGTTCTTGTAATCTATTTAAATTTCAACTAGAATTTCCATATCTTCCAAAAAATACCTCTATTCTTTAAGAGCTCAAATAACTGCTAACATCTTATTGTAGATCTTATAGTTGCACTTAACTGTGAATAAGGACTTGCTGAAGAATACAATAGATCTCACTTGTTGTCCTCTTTGGATTGTTGAGACAAGATCACTCTAGTTACAAAGTATGAGCTATTTTCTTCAACCCTGAATAATGCTGAAGTATCTAGATAGACCAAAACTAAGGCTATAGTAATATTAAAGAGAGAGTAAGCTATGTCTGAAAAGTTACAGATAAACATATAATAGAAGTTGGTGAATCATAGAAACACTTACATATCTATACAGTTACATAGAGTGGGCTCATTGCAAACTCTGATTACTTTGACAAGATCTATTACTATCTAATCTTCCAAAATTACCAGTTATAGATACTCAATCTACTGTTTGTTAAACTTACACTCCTCAGAGTGTAAGAACAGTTTGTGCTTGGCTAAGACTTTAAGAGCCTTATAAACTGCCTTGCAGTAGTCTTCTGAAGTCTAAGTAAAGATAAGAATGTTATCTAAAGTAGACTATTATAATATTTTCTGCTATGAGGTTTTAAAAGATGTTATTCATTATAGTTTGGAATATAGTGGGACTGTTAGTCATGCTGAGAAATATTACTAGGAGTTCATGAAGTCTATAGTCTATATAAAAGGTAGTCTTTCACTTATTTCTAAGCTTTATATGGACATTGTTGAAACCCTAGTATATATCCAGCTTTGTAGAATATTTCATACTTTGAAACTTGGACATAAGTTTGAAGATTAGTAGAAGGAGGTATCAGTTATTTACCATCATAGCATTTAGAATTATATATTCTTATACTAATTCTAGAAAGCTATTCTTTTTTTTAATAAAAAATACCAGCATAGTTATTAGGAACTTAGAAGGATATATATGACTTGTTAGAGCTAAAGACAGTGAACTTAAATTATTTTCAATTGCTTTCTCATTTCTATTTTTCTTTTTCTTTTCTTTTTATTTTGGAACTAAGAAGTAGAGGTGAGAATGACATTACACATCACAGTTACAATCACAGGATTATATAACATGAGGAAGAATGTAGAAGAATATAGAACAAATGACATTATATAGTATAACAATAGCATAGTAGCCTTATAACAAACATATGTACTCTTAAATAGGGTAGGATAGTGTACATATAGACTATGGTCTGCAGTATATAAGGTAGACTCATTTGTACTTGGAATCCTATTGAGTTTTCTTGTGTAAACTCTATACAAGGTTTTTTTTTGGACTAATCCTAAGATTTTAAGTTTATAATATTGTTTGTGTTATCTAAGAATGTGAAAGATGAAGGTTAAAATAATCTTTGACTTTAGCTTATATACTATATCTCTATAAGTTACACTAGTTGTATATTTCAGAAGAGTATTTAAGAGGCTTAGAGAATTGATGCTATCTGAGGATAGCAAGGTATGTTGTTGCCAATACTAGAAATTAGTGTTAATTTTGGTCAATTTTCAGAATAATGTCAGAAATCTTCTAAGTAGACTTGGTTGTTTTTTATTTTTCTAGTTTAGTTTTCTTAATTTCTTCTTAGAACTTGGTTCAGAGTATGATAGTCACAAATGTTACAAATTACTATTATAGAAATTACTAGAAGAATTTAAGCATAGCTTTGGAGGTATATAAACTAACTCCCAGAGATATATAAAGTAGACTACTCTATAGTAGGAACTCTATTGAGTATACTTAAGTACACTTTTTCTCTAATCCTTGAGAGATAAGTTATAGTAGATAAGTTATTATAGTATAAACTGCTAGTATTACAAAATATGCTACTCACTGATTGTAATACTTGAAACTTAGATAACTTGACAGTGATTTAGAGGTATAGTATAAGGAGGTAGTAATGATAGATAATGGATAGTATTAATAAGAATAATTGATGTTGTTAAGTCTAAGGTCTAATTCTTATATATATATATAAAAGAGTGATAGTTTATATACAAACTATTTTTATCACATGATCAAAACTTGTTTCTGATGAGGGCTGTTATTTGTTATAGTAGATGTCAGGCCAATTTTAGAAGGAAACTAATTATAACACTATATTAATATACTTGTATTTCTATAAATACTTATTATTATAGAATATATCATATATTATTAGAAGCAGTTTAATAAGCACTTTCTAACATAAGTTCAATTATGTGAATTTGTTGAATTATTCATGAGATAATAGCTAACAAAAATTTTATAGTCACTGATAGCCTGATATCTTGGTTGTTTGTTATCTCTTTTGTATATCTTGTATATGTATGGCTAGCCCTCATTTGGAGCTTTGTAGTGTGACTTGATTTGTGAAAATCAATCTTCTAGTTATGGAGATATAAGCTGGATGAAGTTTGTAGCAACTGGTTTATATAATAAGTATACTATCTAAGGTAATTATTGTTGAAAGAAACAGAATATATAGTAGCATAGTGCAGTGGGAACAACTGGCAACCACTTACATGTAGTGAATACTTTAATGAAGAGCTAAAGAAGTGTAAGCAGTAATAAAAGATAAGTAGTATTGATAGTAGTTCAATTTATATAAAATTTTATTTTAATCAAGGGGAAGTATTGCAAAGCATTCCACTTAGTAGCATATAGTCCACAATCAGTAGTTCTAATTAGATAATATTAGCTATTAAGGAATAGAAGTAGAAGTAAATAGGTTTAGAGTATTTCCAAGCTAAGAGATGAGCAGAAACAACTGAATAAGACTTAATCAAGATTTTTAGTCAGAATATCAGCAGAATTCTTTTTTCCATCAGTGTGATATAGTTTAACTTGTTCATTCTAAATGAGAAGAAAAGAAAAAAATAAATAAAGTTCAACTTTTGTAACTCTGACATGGAAAGCTTCTTGGGGTTTGCAAACTTTTATTGGTGATTCATCAAAAACTTCAGTCATATGGCAAAACCTCTCAACAAACTCAAGGGAAAGAAGAAATGGAAATGGGAAGAAGAATACCAAAGAGTATTTAAGAAATTGAAAAACAAAATCACAAGTTAACCAGTACTCACTCTTTTGAAGGGGAAAGGAAAATTCAGAGTAAAAATAGATACTTCAGAACATGTGATTGAAAGAGTTCTATCACAAGAACAAGAAGGAAAATGGAAACCCATTGCTTTTCTGTCAAGAATAATAAAACCAGCTAAAAGGAATTACTTATCATAGTAGACACTCTTACAAAATGGAGACAATATCTATTGGATGCTATAGAGAAATTTGAAGTTTGGCCAGATCATGAAAATTTCAAGTATTTCCAAGAACCACACAAATTAAACAGTTGACAAGCAAGATGATATTTGAAGTTACAAGACTATGACTTCATATTATGATATATTTCAGGAAAGACAAACATAAAAGCAGATGTACTATCTAGAAAGGATCAAGTGGATACAAGGGAAGACAACAAAGACATCAAAATACTTAAAGATGAATTATAGACAAGATGAGTCACCACAGAAGCAGAAATGATAGTGATTAGAGGAAACCAAGTGGTAAAAGAAACCACATTATCGGAAGAAATCAGAAGAAATCAAACAAGAGAGTAAGAGGTTCAAAGGGAATTGGAAAAAGATGAAGAACAAGCATGAGAAGACAATAGAATAGTTTATATGGACAGAAAGAATCTATGTTCCAAATAACCAGAAGATACAAGAGCAAATCTTATAAGAAAACCATGATCCAGTAGACATAGGATATCTAGGACAACAAAGGATGCTCAAGTTGATTAAGAGAAACTATTGGTGGCTGTTGTGGCAACCACTAGTCACAAAGACCAATAGAGACACAATCAGTAAATCTCAAAGACAGATATTGTTGTGGAAATCACAAGAGAACTTGATAAGAAGTCTCTGCTGAATTGCTACCCTATTTATATAAGTTATAGATGGTCTGTGCTATCACTAATTTAACCTTGCCCTAAAGTCCATGCATTGTTCATGCCTCATCCTCATGTCTTTCATAAGGACACTATGTCATATACATGTGCTCTGATATTATTCTTCTAGCTTCTTTTAGCTTGCTCTAGCCAAGTCTAGGCTTATGACCTCACATTATGTGATATGTTATGTAACTACAGTCACATGCTTCTTCATTTTATGTTTGGAATACCTCTTTTAAAATAAAATTAGATTATTAGAAAAGTGAGCAAGGTTATTATTATAGATATAAGATGTTGGGACATTAAAACTAATATCATTGAGAAGGTTTCTTGTTTAGACAAGCTAACAGCTATTACAACATTAAGCTTGGCTCAGGTTGCAACTTAAGCAAGACTTAAGTAGAGAAGAGAGGAATAATCAATTGGTGAAGTATAAGAATACAGGATAGTACCTACAGCTATATATATCTATAAACCATGAGGAATACATATGTTAAGAGTGAGGAAAACATGAGGAAACCTCTACTGCTATATAAGGTGCTGACTGATTATATATGAGGAAAATACACAGTGCAGCTGATCACTAAGTCATAACAAAGAAATATCTGCCCATAGCAGCATTAGAATTACTTAAGAAGTAGAAAGTAGCAATCACCTCAGTCAGACTGGAATACAAATTTACAAAAAACAAACAAGATTATAAAACAGGATCAGGAATTACCTATGAAGAAAAAAAGTACTCATAGATATTGGAAAGTCCAAAGCTAACTACAACAAAGATAAGAAATATAAATATTTCAACTATAATATCTATAGATTGATAAAGAATTGTTAAAAGCTAAAGAAAGAGAAGAAAACTAGAATGTGCTATAAATATGACAAAGTGAGATACCTTGCAAAGAATTATAGGTCAGGATAGAAGATAAAGAATAAAAGTGTATAAGAAGAATCAAATAAAAAAGACAATAACAAAAAGAAGAGTTTTTTCAGAGGTTCAGAGTAAACACAATATAACAAATTTTTATATATAGTAAATCTCTTAATTGATATGTTATTTTATATTAAAGAAACAATAAAAAAAGAGAATTCAACATGTATATACCCAATATCTGTTTGTTACAAACTCAAGACCTTAGAGTTGGTCAAGTGAGTAAACCTTATATTGGGTTAATACAAGAGAACTCAATAGAGGACTCTGTACAAGGTTATCTATCTTATATACTAAACACTAATAGTCTGTTCTCTACTTTTAGCCTACCCTAAATGACCATGTATTAGTCTTAAGACCAATATGTATTAAATATATTGTATGATATCATTATACTAGAATCTTCTACATTCTTCTATTGTGACCATGTTACAGTGTTATGTGACATTTGTGACCCATCATGTGACTGTGACATCATGTTAAACCCTAACCCTAAATTCCTAAGCATAGAAAGTAAAGAAAAAGAAAGATAAGAGTAGGAAGGAAATTGAAATAAATAAAGTCTATTGTTTTCAACTCTGATACTGTTGTTTATGAACAAACCATCTATAAAACATGAGGTATTGATCATAATAACAGCAACAATTAGAAAGAGCCATGTATTCAGCCTCAGTTGAAGACAAAGCTACTGTCTTTTACTAATAGCTCATCTAGGATATTACTCTATATAAACTATGAGGGTAAAGTAACTAGTCATGGATTTTTGTAATTCTGGATCTTATGCTTAGTTTGAATTAGAGTGTGTTACAACAGACTCATTGCTGAGTCCATTATAGACTATCCAATACTTACAAGTATTGAGCAAATACCTATTGAGATATAATCTTGCTTGATAATGCTCATTTGAGGGATTTGCTATTTGTTGGGCAAGCTTGACTATAGCAAATTCTATGTTAGGACATGAGCCAATTATTAGATATATCAGAGATTCAACTATTTTGTTGTGGTAACCACTAAACACAAAGTCTAATAATCATACAAAGTAGCAAAGCTTTTAGTAAGCTATTGATGTGAGGATCACAAGAGAACTCAACAAGGAGTCTCTGCTAGATTGCTACCCTATTTATATAAATTACAGGTAGTCTGTGCTAACACTAATTTACCTTGCCCTAAAGTCTATGTGTTGCCTATGAGTACACTATATGTACACTATAAGGTAGACATGCTGTTAACATACTTCTTGATGTTATTCATCTAGTTTGCTTTAGTCTGTTTTAGGCCTATGACATCACATGCCTCTTCATTTTCAATAAAAAAAAAGAAAAAAGAAAATCAAAAGAAAAGAAATATAAAATCAAGAAAAATGTTAGTGTCCAAGCACACCATAACATATTTGTTGGTATTTTTAACAGAAATTGGGATCATACTGTTTATCATTGGGTTTAAACATATAGTATAATAGCAGTAGAGTACTTGATGGATTGGTTGCTATATTGAAACATACTGAAACTTTGTTTAAACAATCAGGTTGGTTTACAAAGATCTTTTAATCCTTGTGGTTATGACTTATGCATATTCCAAGAAACTCTTTGATTTTTCTAAGATTACAGTATTTCTATCATAAACTTTCACTTCAACTCTAAGAGGAGTAAGAAATTTGTTGAACTTGTAAAGCAAACATCATTAATATAGACAATTGCTATAACAAGCTCTCTAGTCTCTTTATCAATAAAGTAATATATATTAGCATTGGATTTACATTGCTTAAATCCTAGAGCTAATATTGACTTAGTTATAGTCTACCTGTCAGGTGCAGTTCACACTGGGGTAGAAGTCCACAGAATGGACTCAGAGATGAGTGGACTTGTGGAATGACCTTGGCTTCAGCTTATGTGCTGCGCCGTCTAACTGCCATGTGGTCACAACTTCAGGTGAAGGAAAGAAAGTCTAAGTGGGAGTAAGTACTGATTGGTGTGTCGTCATTGAACACCAGAGATTGAGTTCAATAAGAGTTTATCTTCATTGATTATCAGACTAGCAAATTACAGTGTAACTACTAGTCTTATATACAAATGAAAAGTATAGGAGATGCTTGGAGTTTTCAGTGGAAAACCTCTATTACCCTGAGTGGAGGTTTCAGTGTTGAGACACTGACAGGAGTAACTCTGTCATGAAAGACCGAGTTGAATAGGAGTATCCCCACCATGGAAGACAGAATACCCAGAGGGTTGCAGCACTGCTATAAGATGTGTTGCAAGAAAGGTAGCTGCCATGGAAGATGAGCTTGTATGATTTGGAGGTGGTTTCACTGCAGGGACATTATTTCCAGACAGGTGGACTTGCATATGACAGTATTCCCCCCTTAGGACTGAGTCTTCAAAGTCCTATTAAGTTGATTCTAAGTCCTATTAGGTTTATCTGAGAATTCCATAATAATACCTAGGTCAACAATACATAAACAGAAAAGAGATTTTTTTGCTCTTGTTTCTGTATCATTATGTCTTTCCCTGCCCCCTCTGACATTTCACAAAACAACACTGAGATTCTGGAAAAACAATGGCAAGAGATGTAATGGAGGCACGAGAAGGAGCAACAGCTCCTAACCCAACTGGAAGAAGTGGTGAAGTTACATTAGACTGAGCACACAGCTCAGAATACTAGGAGGGAAGTGGAGGAGAAGGCCCAGGAGGAAGCTGAGAGACAGAGAGTTGCAGAGGAAGAAGAGAGAAAAAGGAGGACTATGGAGTACCTCCAGTAGCTCTGAGATGAGGTGCTAGAAGAAGAGGCTGCCCTATTGGAGGGGGCTGAAGGATCCCAGGTCATGGGGTCCAAGCGCAAGGAGGTCACTGCCAGAAATGAGGAGGGGCAACGGCCCTCTAAGAAGGCTAGGGGGAAGCAACTGGGGAAGTACCGCAGGAATGCCATAGTGAAGATGGGGGGTGCTAACCCCTGTGAGAAATGTGTAAGTGCCAGGCAGGATTGTCTGGTGCACCCCTCAAGATGAGTAGTTCATACTTATTATTATTATTTTTTAATAATTTTTTCTTCATAGCCACTTCCTTGTCTGCGCCAGGTACATTGTATTCAAGTAGCAGTGTGTACCCCACACCAACACCAACATCCTAGCCATGATCTCCACTTATGGTGGGGTTCTAAGTGTCATCAAAAAGGTACTCCAGGAACTTGTGGAGGAGTACCAAGGAGTTAAGAAGTCTCTCTGGGACTTGGTAGAGGGCTAGGGGAGGAACACGGCCCAATTGGAGAGAATTGGGACCACAATGGAGTAGAAATAGGGTTCAGAAGGAGCAGTTGGGAAGGAGGAGAGTGGGGATGATGTGGAGGGGTCCAAGGATAGCCCCAGAGAAATTCAGGAGGAGAGGATTCTGTCATCCACCTCCTGTTAGATTAGTGGTTTTGTTTTTTTTCTTTAATAGAATTTTTATTTTCTATGAATTAAATGTGTGAGTAAGAAAGGCAAGAATTAAAATGAAAAGAAGTTTGAAGTTTTGAAAGAAACTCCGAAAAGTGCGTGAAAGCTGAGGGTTAATAAAAATAAGCGGATAGAATATACTAAGAAATTAATGAAGGAAAAAATCTCCATTGGGAATGTGCAGAGGCAGAGGACAAATGCAACAGCATAATCAGGACAATGGGAGAGGACCGGGCTTGGTGGGATATGTAATGTGGAAATCAGATACCAAGTCAGCAGTATGAGTGAGTTCAAATGCATCTCTAGTGTTTTCATACCCTAGCCAGATCACCTTGTACAGGAGTTTGCATGCCTGTTGGCAATTGATTTTAGAATCCACTATCCAAGAAATTTCATATTTGGGTTTTCCATCAATTATGACTGAAGCGGGGACTGGCTGTATTCTCTTGGAGAAAGTGTTGGATGTGGTAGGTTCAAGCATGGACATATAGAAGACTGGGTGAACAGTAATGTTCAGATGATATCCCTTATTAGCGAAGAATGGGGAAACACTGGTAGTTGTTATGGAATGTGGTGACACTAATATTTTTCTTTTTCTTTTATCTATTTTTCTTGATTTTATATTTCTTTTCTTTTGAATTTCTTTTTCTTTTTCTTTTTAGTGATGATGAATAGGCAC
>Ga0157358_1001164_pt1 | contig 11446 bp, 3 predicted proteins | sample AttcapACBM2_FD_111484 | JGI IMG/M metagenome (GOLD analysis project Ga0157358, IMG submission 111484) | Fungus gardens microbial communities from leaf cutter ant in Botucatu, State of São Paulo, Brazil - Atta capiguara ACBM2 | ecosystem: Host-associated > Fungi > Mycelium > Unclassified ...
CTGCAACCCTCTGGGTATTCTGTCTTTCATGGCGAAGATACTCCTATTCAACTTGGTCTTCCATGACAGAGTTACCCCTGTCAGTGTCTTAACACTGAAACCTCTGCTCAGAGTAATAGGGGTTTTACCACTGAAACCCTGAGCATCTCCTATACTTTCCATTTGTATATAAGACTAATAGTTACACTGTAATTTGCTAGTCTGATAATCAATGAAGATAAACTCTTATTGAACTCAATCTCTGGTGTTCAACAGCGACATACCAATCAGCACTCACTCCTATCTCAGACTTTTTCCCATTATCTGAAGTTGTAACCACACGGCAGACAAATGGTGTAGCACATAAGCTAAAGCCAAGGTCATTCCACAAGTCCACCCATCTCTGAGTCATTTCTGCAGACTTCCACCCTGGTATGAACTGTACCTGACAACTAGGTATAATAATAGTGTATGCAAACTAAGTGTAAATTATATAAGTAGTAGACAAAATTCAACAAAACTCTGTCAAGTTCTCTTTTCACTCCCATATTGCAAAGAATTGTGCTTACTAAGCATTTGTACTGTGATCAGTAGTACAACTAATTAGGTAGTTGATGTAAAATTTTCAGATAAGTTGAATTAATACCATCATTATTAGAGTTGTAGAAGTTAGACTCAGTCTATTTTATTTTTGATTTATTTTCTATTTCAAGATCTAGGGTTAGGGTTTAATGTGATATCACATGACGCTGTCACAGTCACACAGTCTCATGTCACAATGGAAAACAGCAGAAAATTCTGGAAAGAATGATATTATACAGCATATTATACACATGTTGATCTTAAGGTAGACATATGATCATTTAGGGTAGGCTAGTTGTAGTGTAGCATGAACCATCAGTCTAGAGTATATAAGATAGACAATCCTGTACAGAGTTCTCTATCAAGTTCTCCTGTATAAATCCTATACAAGGTTCTTTCTTTTGATTTGCTTTAAGATCTTAAGTTCATCTTGTTCTCTAGTGTCAATTGTACTCCTAAGCTTACCACAAAACTTACTATTGGTAAGTGGTTGTTAGTTGTCCACACTACACCATACTGCTATACATTCTGTTCTTTTAACAGGTTTTAGGCTCCAATTGCCTTAACCTCTAGTTAGTACTTTTTAAGGCTACTTTCTATCAATGAGAAGAGCTTGACTGACTTTAGTTGCTCCTAGGCCTATTATCAATTGAGCTGATCTCATATTACTCCATGATTACAGGATTCTCTTGCATCTTACATATATTAATGACTCATCACTGGTCAGATTGGATATTTGTACTCTAACTGGTTACATTTGCTTCTTAATTCATGCTGATTATCTTCATTGGTAACAATAACCAACTTTGTTACTACTCTCTCAAGCTCACTGGTTCTGCTAACTATCTTTTTTGGAAAATATATATTAAATCAACTCTCACTCTCATCACCTACTCTTATACTGTCTTTACTGCTGAAGATATGAATACTTCAGCACTTTTTCAGACTACTGATATGGATAAGATAGCTAGAACTTCCTAAGCTCCCAAGCTTTGGCTGTTTTTAATTCCATCTTACTAGATAATCTATTAATGTATGGCCAGCCTAATACTAAGGGTCTTTGGATTTACTTACAAACCTCCCAATCTATATCACAAACTTCATTCAGCTCATATCTCCACAACCAGTGGACTGACTTTCACAAACTAAGTTGCACTGGAAAGCTCCAAATGAGAGCTATCCACACATATGCAGGATATACAAAAGTGACAACAAATGACTGAGATATCAGGCCATCAGTAGCTATAAAAGCTTTGTCTGCTGATATCTCATGAATAGCTGAACGGATTCACACGATTGAACTTGCATTGGAAAGTGCTCATCAATTTGTTTACAATAATATATGATGCATCTCAAAGCGATAAGTATTGGTAGAAGAGATACAAGCATATCAATATAGTGACATAATTAGTTACCTTCTAAAATTAGCCTGACAGCTGCTATGACAGATAACAGCTCCTATCAGATACGAGTTTTGATCATGTGATGGCAACAGCTTGTACACAGACCATCACTCTTTTGTATATATACTTCTATGTCTGAGGGCTAGACCTCAGACTTAACAATGTTAATTATCCTTGTTAATACTACTCATCATTATCTTCTTATACTGAACCTCTAAAATACTACTAATTTCAAGTATCACAACCAGTGAGTAGCTTATTTGTGATAGTTTAGCATCAGTCTTTACCAAATACTAGAGGACAATTACATTTCAAATCTCCAATGATCAGTATCTTGTTTTCCAGATTGCTAAGCTTTATTTTCTTTATATAAGACTCTGTAGAAACAATTGCAATGTCTTTTCTGTTCTGAGAATAATAAATTTCTTGTATATAATCTCTCATTCATGAAATTCTATTTCTACTTCTCTTCTTTCTTCTTATATATCTACTTTCAATCTTACTTAGGATGTCATACATTCTGCCATTCAAGCAGAATTCTCTAGATAAACTAATACTGTTAATACTGTCTATTACTCTAGCATTCCATATAGAGATAAAACACCTTATGTTAGAGTAATTCACACTTACTAGGGGTATCTATGAATATAGTACAGAAAACAGAATAGATAATATGACTTAGTGAGTATATAGGCAGAAGTGAACTTGGAAATAGTGCTACATGAATAAACAACCTTAGCTTTAATAGAAAGTATTGCATCTAGATTAACTTTGTTGTATAGTCATATTTTAAAAGAAAGTAGTTCATATGAGAATTTAGAATGAGTGTAGCACTTTCATCCAAGTTAATTATCAAACTAAAGAACTATACATAGTGACTATTGTTCTTATAGGAAGTGTCTTTTCTAATAATAAAACTACTGCACATATTCTGAGTTGTTGGATACTGTGAATGTTGTTGTTTGGAACTTTATAAAATTGATGTAAAATAGAGAGGCTTTTGTTCTTTGTCAAGAGTGTGATGTTAGGATAGACAGTTCTTGCTTCAAATAGATATCCATAATTAGTTTGCAGAAAAAGATTAAATCAAGTATAAAAACTTATCTAGAAACAGATATGAATATTTGTGAGATTGGACAGGATATTTAGATTACAGATCAAGCTTGAAGGCTTATCCACATATAGATGATGTGATCTCAGATAACAATCTTGGTCTCAACTTATATATTGTGCCTACTATTTATTATATAGCTATAATTTTGGATAGCAAGATATTAGAGAGAAGTGAGAGAATATGTTAGGAGATTCTTAATCAGGTCTTAGTCAGAGAAGTAAGAGATAGTTCTTAGTTAATTTCCAGACTAAAGACTATAGAGTATTTACTTGGTCTTAAATACTAAGTCTGCAGTCAAAACAATAGTATATGGAATAATTTAGAAAACATTATAGAGATAATTTTCAAGATATAGAACAACAAAGAGTCTAGGTAATGTGTTATCAGGAAATGAAACACAAGAAACTGATCTGTATACAAACAATTACAAATGCAAAAGTATATTTAGATATAGTTAGAATCCTAACTAGAAATCAGGAAATCAATGTTTTAGATGCCTTAGAAGTTAGTCTATGACATTCTTGGATTAATAGGTGATTGAGATGGAGTGTGATCCATACTAGTGTTTATTATGGAACACTTTGGACACTAACATTTTTCTTTTTCTTTTATCTATTTTTCTTGATTTTATATTTCTTTTCTTTTAAATTTCTTTTTCCTTTTTATTGATAATGAAGAGGCACATGACATTGCAGTCACATGACAGGTCACATGATGTGACATCATAGGCCTAGAACATGGTAGAAAGATCTGGAAGATGACATCAGGGCATATGATATCATGATAAAGAATAGAAGTTCAAGCATATAATAACAACTAGAAGAGAGCAAAAGAACTCTCAGCAGTAGCAACAAAAGCAATAGCAGTGCTTACAAGGATAGCAGCAGTTGTAGAATGAGAGTTTTCTTGAGTAGCAAAAGTGTCACATTCTAATCTGGTCACATCTGTCCTAATCCACAGATAATACCTTCTTTCTTATCTGTATCTTCTAACTTCTTCTAGTATAGATCACATTCTTTATTTTATCTCAGACATCCTTGCTAGACTCTTGTCAGCTCTATGAATCCCTATTTCTGATATCTAAAGATTACTAGAAACTAGAGTAATACTTAGCAGTCTCCACTTTAGGTAACTATTCTAAGCAGTATACTCAGTATATAAACAAGTAGTTTATACTGTAAGTCTTATTCTAGAAATTAACTAAAACTACCACTAACTTTCAGTGTTAGCACCAACATACCTCCCACCTTCTGGTAGACTTAGTTATCTGTTATGTTTTAGGTATCTTATCCAAGATATATAACTAGTATGACTTATAGAGGTATAGCATACAAGTTAAAGCTAAAGATCATATGAACTTACATATTCCATATTCTTGGATAATGCATAACTAACTTATTTTGAACTTCTGAGAGGTTATTAGTAGATCTCAGATAATGAGATATAAACTATATCTAACTAAAAGAGGGAGAAAAAATAACTGAGGTAAAAAGAATAGTAACATCTACTAAGCAGATGTCATATATCTATCCAAATATATCTAATCCATCTGACTACATCACAGATAATACTTCTCTAACATCAGGTCTGTTCAGAATATCTGTAGAAGAGAATATCTTCTTTTTTAGTTTACTTATTCTTTTCTAGTATAGATATACCTAGTTCCAATTCATGAATTACTTCATTACTGATCACATGGTTTCTTATGATCTCCATTGAACTAAGGACTCTATTTCTAAGGACTTTAGTATATCTAGAGTAGTTACCTATCTCTTTCAATCTTTGGATATAGTTACTAAGTACTAGTATTTAAGATACATAGATACTCTGTAGTTCTTGAGTTTGAAAATCAACTAGTGTAGTACACTGTTCTAGATGCTCACATTAAAAAAGTCTGACTTTCTTTATATTCCACTTTCTGTTAATATTCTCTTCCTAAATATGACCACTATAACATGTAGAGATGTAGTATATCTGCTGAAGGCAAGATCATCCAGAATTCACATCCACATATATTCCCACACTCTTCCAACATCTTCTGTAATTTTCCTGTAGATAGTCTTCTCTTCTAGGTATATTTCTGACTTAACAGCAAATAAATGCCTCTTTCCTTACAGATTAATGATTTGCTAAATTTCTTGACTCAGTCTATCCAATCTATACAAATCATTTTTAAATATGATGATGCAAGCATCTATACTAATATAGTGGCTGTAATGGAAGACTTTATAGTGTTAAGTAAAATTAATTATGCATATATAGCTCCAAGTCAAAGTAAATTTGTTTTATCTAACTTGTCTATTGTTGTAAATCTCTCTAAATATGAAAAAATACTGTGTTTTTTGTGTAAGGGTAAGAAAGTGTTTTATAGTAGCTTTTTTGAAGATGAATGGTTCTTATATTCTGGTATCTCTACCCACTTTACTCTGTTTTAGTCAAACTTTGTTAATATGACTCTGGATAATTATAGTTGAGTTGAGACTACAAACTCAAAATTATCATTATTTATAGTTATTATAATTGAACATAAAATCTTCAATCTTAAAAAAGAGACTACTCAAGTTGCTATGTTAAAACTATAGCCAGTATATTATGTCTCTGGCTTACAAATGTGTCTCCTCTCTACTAAACAAATTCTTTAGTCTGAATTGAGAGTAAAAGTATCACAAAATGAACTACTCACTTATTTGTGATATTCAAACCTTGGGTGCACTCTCAGAAGTTTAGGAGTGATTTAGAAGTTCAATAATGATAACAATGATGATTAAGATCAATACAAATTATAAAGGATAAAGATTAATATTGTTAAGTCTGAAGTTTAATCTTGAGACACAGAAGTATATACAAAAGAGTGATGGTCTGTGCACAAGCTGTTTCTATTATATGATCAAAACTCATGCTTGATGGGGCTGTCATCTGTCATAGCAGCTGTCAGGCTAATTTTAGAAGGTAACTAATTATATCACTACATTGATATGCTTGTATTTCTATGAAGACTTATTGCTATGTAATATACCATATATCATTAAGAATGGTTTGATGAGTACTTTCCAACATAAGTTCAATCATATAAATCTGTCCAGTCATTCATGAGATATTAGCAAACAAATATTTTACAGTTACTGATAATCTGATATCTTGGTTGTTTGTTGTTGCTTTTGTATATCTCATATATGTGCAGATAGCCCTTATTTGAAACTTTACAATGCAACTTAGTTTGTGAAAATCAGTTTACTAGTTGTGAAGATACAAGCTAAATGAAGTTTGTGACAAGTAAAATAGGAGAACTTTACTATGGAAGACTGAGTTTAATAAAAGTATCACTATTATGGAAGACTGGATATCTAGATTATTGCATCACTGCTGTGGGAACATGTTATAAGAAGGGTGGCCATTGTAGAAAATAAGCTTGTTTTATAAATATTAAAATAACAGTATTACTATGGGGATGTATTTTCTGAATAGGTAGACTTGACATGACAAAATCTAATTTTATACAAGAAAAGTGCTCTAAACATATTGATATTTGTTACTACTATGTAAGAGACCTAATTGAGGATAAATAATTTAAATCATATTATATTGATGGAAAAAAGAATTCTGCTAATATCTTGACTAAAAATCTTAGTCAAGTCTTATTTAGTTGTTTCTATTTATCTTGAAATATTCTAAGCTCATCTGCTTATACTTCTATTGCTTAATAACTGATATCTTAAATAAGAGAGTATATTACAAAGCATTTGTACCATAATTAGTAATATGACTAATTAGGTAGTTTATGTAAAATTTTCAAATAGGTTGGATCAATGTTATTGAAGTGACTAGGCAAAGACTGTGAGATTATAGTAGAGTTTACAACTCAAGAAAAATCCTAAGTTATATTGTTTAGTAGTACTACATACACAACTCACCTCCAGTAAAATTCTAAGAGAACAGAATAAAGTTTTTCAGAGATAACAGTTATTCTAAATATCCAGGAGTCTGTTTTAATCGAGTAAAATATTAGGTGTATTAGTTAGTAATCTAACTATAGAATAATAAAGCTATATAGTCAGAAACCTCAATGAAATATTGCTAAATAGTAGGGCTCATTTGTTGGTGGCTGCAAAAGATACATTGATAGCTGTAAAGAAGTGAATAAAAGGTCTGTGGTAATACTAGTACTAGTAGTGGTTAAAACAGTCCAGCAGTGTTATAGTAGAGTATTAATATAGAACTTAGAGAATAAGAAGACTATAAGATTAACTTAGAAAATAATAAGACTACAGAGTTGACTCATACTTCTATAAGTACTATAGACTTAAATTTAAATGAAGCAGGGATTTCTCTTATATTCATCTTCTCTTTGAGATTGCTGCAAGTTATAGTAAAAGGTACTTGTTGAAAGTTGATACCCTGGAAATCTACCAAACAAATAAACTGTGGAGCTGTGAGATTAAGATAATGAAACTCAGCTACTTGATTAGATGTAAATATATTTATGGTATTTTCCCATAAGTTTGCTTCTAGTCTAAAACTATTTCACTTGATCAGATATTAGTATTTCTTGTAATGCTAGTAGCTGTCCAGAATTTTTTCTACTTTCTACTTTTTTCTTTTGTTAGTAATGACAGGATTTGAAAGGATAGAACATCTCCTAGGATGGGAGTATATTTTTATTGTAATATTTTATCATATTTTCTTAAGATTTTCAGATAGTAGTGTTATATCAGAAAATGCTTTTTTGTAAGAAAGAAAACATACTTTAAAGGTTTCAGCAAGAAGACTTAATGCTTTTAGGTGATGCTTTAGGCTCTTTTAAGTGGAAACCAACTCAAGAGATAGTATGGTAGCCATTCAAAAAACTAGATCTCAGAAAACAAGGTTTTTAGTGATATGAAATGTTATAAAACTCATGAAAGAATAGCTACAAAGAATAAATACTCATAAGTATAATTAGAGATCACTACAAATATTTGGACAATGGAATAAAGCAGGAATAAAATTGATCAGAAGCCAGAGAAATCAGGAATAGACTTTTAAGTAGAAATAGCTAGTAGAAATAACTAAAGAGGAAGAAAATTGATATTCATGAGTAGGAAGAGGCCATTAGGCCAGTATCAGATAGAGAATGGAGAGAGGACCATATGCTCTCAAAACTTCAGAAGACTTTTTCAACTATTTTAAATTATATTCTCTATTTTCATTTCTTGTATTTTTAGACTGATATATAAACTATAAGTAGAGGGGAGTAAGAGAGAGAACCTTCATCTGAATTCTTCTACTTATAAGCAGTTGAATCAATGTTTCTCAGGTGAGCATTGTTAGTACCTAAATTTTACTTTTGGGCAAGTTTTGGAGAGTTCTAGCAGCCTAAAAAAGACTGGAAAGATAAGTATTAGTTGGTATTATCAGTTATAAGATTTGATTTGAAGAGTGCCTTCAGAGTGTATTACCTGGGATAAATAGTATTGTTATAGGCTCTTAAGGAGCTTTGAAATTTACTTACTAGATTTCCCAAAGAAGCTTATTATATAATATATAGTTCACTGTTTAGGAGTGTGTTAGTAAGAAAACATGTTTACAAGCAGATGTTATTCATACATTTATTTTAATATCCTTCTTAACAATACTCTTTTGCATTCACAAGAACCATTTCAAAGGTATTATATGTTTTTTTACTTTTATTATATTCTTGTTTATATCTCTTTTACAGATTCTTAATACTAATATTGTCCTCTTTGAATTATTTGGCATACAATTAAGGGCTAGTGCTATATAGTTCTTGCTGTATCCTAGCATAACTACTCATTCACAACTTAACACTTTTAATAACATATTTAAAATTTTACTATTTTCTACTCTCAAGTAGAAATTTCCATAAAAACAAAAACTACAGGCTGACAGATCTCTACAGCTGATTGAGCCATTAATATGATGTTCCTCAATAACTCAGAAAGATTGCTCTTAGAGAGAAGTGGTCATAGGTGGATAAATCATAATTTTGACCTGTTTCCCTACTTTAGGTGATTTTTCTAACACAGAACTCCAACCTTAGATTTTCCAAGTGATAGGGAACCAAATCCTTTTATTGATAACCAAAACCAATTTTTGAGTCTAATATTTTCTAGACATTTTAACATCTTATAAACATTGGCTAAAATTAAAAAGCTTACTCTTGAGCAAGAATCTTATACATCATTATTCTTATCACTGCCAAGATTTTGAACATCTTATTTATTAACCTCTCCTCAACCTCAAGAAAAAAACAGACAGACTAGAATATCTTCCAAACCAAATATACTAATATCTCTAAGCCTAAGTACTCTGAAATAGAATAAATAGTCAAGAACCCTTTAAAGCTTCTTAAGAATTATGAGACAACTATTCAAGGTGATAGACATTTCTAATTCAGTGAATAAGCTGAGTTTGTTAGTATTCTACATCAAGCTAGATATTTGTAATAATATTAGGATTATAAATGGTAGACTTTATTTTATTTTATTTTCTCTCTTATTTTGTATTTTTGAAATCTAGGGTTAGGATTGGCATGATGTTACATATCACAGTCACACAGTCACATAATCACATGTTATGAAAAAACATGGTAGAAGGTTGGAAAGGAATGACATCATTATAATGTATTTGATATATATGGATAACTTATGGCCTTTAGGGTAGGTTAATGGTATTATAGCACAGACCAGTAGCCTAGCATATATAAGGTAGATAGTTCTGTACTAAGCTCTCTATCAAGTTTTCTTATGTTATCCTAATACAAGATTTCTTTTCTTGACCTACTCTAAGGTTTTGAAATTATAAAACAGATAAGTAGTCTAACTTAAGAAATTCAAAACTGGCAACTAGGAGCAGTTTTAAAAATATTAAAGCTTAAGTTTTCTAAACTCATGAGTAAAGAACAAGATACTATAGATCAACTAAGAAAGCTGACTCATGAGTATTAGCAATTTCTATATTAAAAGAAGATTGTCTCTTAGCTTTCAAGAGACACTTTATATATATTGCTCAGAAGTATTTGAAACCACCTACTATTACTAAAAATATAGAGTTGGTAGAGCTCTTCATGAAAAGCTTAGATATGACATTCTAGGACACCTTGAACTTGAGACTAAGTCTATTGGAAAAAGTAAAGGTAGAGAAGTTTGAGAGAAGTAAAGTAGAAAACTCTTATAATCTTGAACATGTTATTTAGAAAGCTATGAATCTCATTAGTAGAAAGACCATTGTCTGAGCTTTAAAGCAAACTCTGTAGTTATGTTGAGAAAAACAAGAGTAAATCTGGAATTGTAAGCTGTTATGGCAACTACTAGCCAAGATGACTAATAGACCACTAAGTAAACTTAAGGACAAAGTATCTCATGGAAATCAAAAAAGAACTTGACAAAGAGTTTCTAATATATTTCTATACTATTTATATAAAGAGTCATAGTCTATACTAGCAATAAATAGTTTTATTCTAAAGTATATATACTTTTTGTGAGTTTACCACACCATTATCACAAGGCAAACATGTTTCTGACATTATCATTCTAGCTCCTTCTACTTCACTCCAGATTTATAAAATCATATTATTTAATGCATCATATGACTACAATCATGTACCTCTTCATTGTCTAAAAAGAAAAGAAAAGGAAAAAAAGGAAAATCAAATCAAGAAAAATAGATAAAACAAAAATAAAATCAAAATAAATTGTTAGTATCTAAGCACACCATGGCACAAGCCCTAGTTATGTTCTTCTAAGAGAAAGTAGCTTGGAAAGTAGAATTGTCCTCTGATATAAAAAGTCTATAGCAAGTAATTGTCACATATCATTTAAGTACATATGTCATATCCAACTACATTACACATAACAATTAATTAAGCTCTGCTCCACCCCAAAACATCTGCAGAAGTGGATATTTTCCTTCTAGCCTATACACTACTTCTAGTACAGATCAACCTAGTTTCATTTCATGTCAGATCACTCCATTACTGATCATAGAGCTCCTTATAATATCCATGGAACACCAGACTGGATTTCCAAGAACTTTAATATATCCAGAGTAGTTACCTATCTCTTCCAGTCCTTGGATAGACTTAGTACTAGTATTTAAAATGAGTAAATACTCTACAATTTCTTAGCTTGAAAATCACCTAGTATAATGCACTGTTCTGAGTGTCTATGCTTAGAAGTTTGACTTATTAAATTATTTTCTTCCTGTTATAACTTCATTTCAAATTATGACTGTCACAACAAGTAGAGGTCATTGCTTCTTTCCTCTTACCACCATCTTGTATAGTAGCACCTATTGGAAATATAGTGAATAAACTCTCTTTTTCTTCAACAAACCCCAGCACTTCAATTATGGCATTCAATGTCAAAACTTC
>Ga0157358_1001166_pt1 | contig 11435 bp, 10 predicted proteins | sample AttcapACBM2_FD_111484 | JGI IMG/M metagenome (GOLD analysis project Ga0157358, IMG submission 111484) | Fungus gardens microbial communities from leaf cutter ant in Botucatu, State of São Paulo, Brazil - Atta capiguara ACBM2 | ecosystem: Host-associated > Fungi > Mycelium > Unclassified ...
GCGGAGCGCTTCCAGGGCTCCTACCGCGAGATCGCCAGCGGCATCAACGCCATGGTGGCCGGCCACATCGCGGTCAAGAAGAAGGCCATGGCCTGCATCAAGGCCTTCGGCGAAGGCGATCTCTCGGCGCCGCTGGAGCGCTTCCCCGGCAAGAAAGCCTTCATCAACGACAACATCGAGCAGGTAAGGGTCAACATCCAACGGCTGATCGACGATGCCCAGCACCTGAGCGAAGCGGCCATGGCCGGTCGCCTCGATACCCGCGCCGATGCCAGTGCCCACCAGGGCGACTTCCGCCGTATCGTCACCGGCATCAACGGCACCCTGGACGCCATCGTCGCGCCCCTGAGCGAGGCCATGGAGGTCCTGGCCGGCATGGCCCAGGGGGACCTGAGTCAGGCGATCACCGGCGACTACCAGGGGCAGCTGCTGCAGCTGAAGGAGTCGGTCAACGGCACCGTCGAGAAGCTGAACCAGATCATCGGCGACGTGCGCCTGTCGGCCGATGCCCTGGCCAGTGCCTCCGAAGAGATCTCCGCCACTGCCCAGAGCATGAGCCAGGCCACCACCGAGCAGGCTTCTTCGGTGGAGGAGACCTCCTCCAGCATCGAGCAGATGTCGGCGTCCATCGCCCAGAACACCGAGAACGCCAAGATCACCGACGGCATGGCCGGCAAGGCCGCGCGTGAGGCCGGCGAGGGCGGCCAGGCCGTGGGCGAGACCCTGGTGGCGATGAAGACCATCGCCGACAAGATCAGCATCGTCGACGACATCGCCTACCAGACCAACCTGCTGGCGCTCAACGCCGCCATCGAAGCGGCCCGCGCCGGCGAGCACGGCAAGGGTTTCGCGGTGGTGGCCGCCGAGGTGCGCAAGCTGGCCGAACGCAGCCAGGTGGCGGCCCAGGAGATCGGCACCGTAGCCAAGAGCAGTGTGGCCCTGGCCGAACGGGCCGGCACCCTGCTGGACCAGATCGTGCCCTCCATCGGCAAGACCTCGGATCTGGTCCAGGAAATCGCCGCGGCCTCTGAGGAGCAGAGCAGCGGCGCCAACCAGATCAACCAGGCCATGCTGCAGCTGAATCAGATCACCCAGCAGAACGCCTCGGCCTCCGAGGAGCTGGCGGCCACCGCCGAAGAAATGAGCGGCCAGGCCGAACAGCTGCAACGCCTGATGGGCTTCTTCCATACCGGCGAGTCGCGCGCGGCGCAGGACCTGGATCGTGCCCTCGGCGCTGCCCGGAAACCGGCCTTGGCGGCGGGCCAGATGCTGCGCAATGGCGTCCAAACCAACATTCCGGACGGCTACACCGTCTTCGGGTCCTGATGTTCAACCCTCTGGCTACGCCCGCGTAGCCCTGCGAGATTGCCGTGATGACCGTGATCAAGAACCTGTCGTTACGGGTGCTCTGCGCACCCTTGAGCCTCCTGCGGGCAGTCGGCCTGCTGGGCTCCGCCATCATCCGCCACCTGCTGCAGCCACCAGGGGGCGAATCGGCCCAGGTGGCCGGTCGCGCCGAGTCATTGCTCGACGCTTTGGTACCGTCCATCCGCAAAGCCGCCGGTCTGGTGCAAGAAATCACCTCCGCGTCCGAAGAACAGAGAAGTGGAGTCACCCAGAGCAACAACAGCATGCGGCAACTGAGCCAGAGCACCCAGCAGAACGCCTCGGCCTCCGAGGAGAGGGCGGCTACCGCCGAGGAAATGAGCCGCCGGACCCGGTACTCGCAACGCCTGATGGGCCTCTTCAGTACTGCTGGGGGCGGTCGTGCCACCCAGGACGTCGTCCACTCGATCACGCCGGTGCGCCCGGTGTGGGTCACCAACCAGCGCGGCGCCTCAAGGTTGCCGCTGGCGCTACATCGGACGGTCAAGTCCGCTTCCCGGAGTGATAGAGCATGAACGCCCTGACCCTTGAAGACATCACCCAGGACACCCTGGGACACCAGCACCTGACCTTCGTGGTGGCCGGTGAGACCTATGCCGTGGACACCCTGGTGGTGCGCGAGATCCTCGAATTCGGCCAGTTGACCCAGGTGCCGCTGATGCCGCCGTGCATCCGCGGGGTGATCAACCTGCGTGGCGCCGTGGTGCCCGTCGTCGATCTGGAGGCGCGCTTTGGCGGCTCCCAGACGCGCGTCGGTCCGCGCACCTGCATCGTCATCCTCGAGGTGGTCGACGGCGAGGATACCCAGGTTCTGGGCGTGGTGGTCGATGCGGTGAGCGAGGTGCTGGAGATCGAGCCTGCGCAGATCCGTTCGGCCCCGGCCTTCGGTAGTCGGCTGGAGCCGCACTTCATCGCCGGCATGGTCAAGTTCGGTGAAGGTTTCCTGATCCTGCTCGATATCCAGCGGGTGCTGGATGTCACCGAGTTGGCCAACGTGGCCCAGGGCCTGGTCCCGGGTGGCAATACCTGACGGGTTTCCTCTCGCTGTCGGCTGAGGAAGGGGCGTAGCTCCCTTGGTAGTCGCGGCCGAGAGGCGGTCGGTCAGGACGGCAACGTCACAAGCAAGACTACGCCAGCGTGCAGGGGATATTGGCAGCCCGGTTGCCGTGAATCCTTGCCTAGGCGCGAGCGGAGTTATCAGCGATTCGCGTGCCATGGATTCATGGCGTTGCCGGGTCGGTCATTTAATGGTGGGGGTGGGCGTTATGAAAGTAGCTAATAAGCTGATACTGGGCTTTGGAACCTTGCTGGTGTGCCTGCTCTTGAGCATCGCCGCCGGCCTTTACAACATAAACCTCATGCGGCAAGCCTCGGAGGGCATGTCGCAAGAGCGTTATCCGCAGACGGCTCAAGCGAATACGCTCCTGCAAAACACGCTGGATAATGGCCGGCTGCTGCGCAGTATCGCCTTGAGCGATAGTCCGACCGAACGCCAGGGCTACATCGACAAGATCAAGGCGAACCGGGCGGTGACGGCGACCATCTACGCCGATCTGGACAAGAAACTGACCTCGGAAGAAAGCCGCCAGAAACTCCAGGCCATTGGCGTGGCCCGTCAGGCCATTGCGCCCGCTTACGACAAGTACTATCAGTTGATCGAGGCGGATCGCGCGCAAGGGGTGAGCTATCTCCTGAATGATTTCTACAAGGTCAACGAACAACTGATCGCGTCCCTGAAAGCCTTCACCGAGCAGCAAGCCGGGCTGATGGTCGTGGCAGGCGAGCAGGCTGAGGAGGCGGCGGTCCAGGCGCGCAACATCATGTTGGTCATTGGGGTCGCTGCAGCGCTGCTGGCGGTGCTGATCGGTTTCTTCATCACCCGTGGCCTGCTCCGTCAGTTGGGTGGCGAACCCGCTGTGGTGGCGCAGGTGGCCGGGCGCGTGGCCGCTGGCGATCTGCCAGACGATCTGGTTCTGCGTGACGGTGACAAGAGCAGCCTGATGGCCGCCATGCAGCACATGGTCAATACCCTGCGCGGATTGGTAGCCGACATGAGCGCCATGTCCAGCGCTCATGATCGCGGTGAAACGGACGTGCGCATTCCTGCCGACCGCTTCGCCGGCACCTTCCGCAGCATGGCCGAAGGCGTCAACGCCATGGTCGCCGGCCACCTGAACGATTCGGCCAAGGCCATGGCCTGCGTCAAGAGCTTCGGCGAGGGCGATCTCTCGGTCACCCTGGAACGCTTCCCCGGCAAGAAGGCGGTGATCAACGACAACCTCGAACAGGTGCGCGGCAACATCCAGCGCCTGGTCGAAGACGCCGACCAACTGAGTCAGGCCGCCATGGCCGGGCGGCTGGATACCCGCGCCGATGCCAGTGCCCACCAGGGCGACTTCCGGCGCATCGTCGCCGGCATCAACGGCACCCTGGATGCCATCGTCGCACCGGTCAACGAGTCCATGGCGGTGATGGCCGGTCTGGCCGATGGCGACCTGAGCCGTACCGTCCAGGGCGACTACCAGGGCCAGCTGCTGGAACTGAAGAACTCCATCAACGGCACCGTCGGCAAGCTGAACCAGATCATCGGCGACGTGCGCCTGTCGGCCGATGCCCTGGCCAGTGCCTCGGAAGAGATTTCCGCCACCGCCCAGAGCATGAGCCAGGCGAGCACCGAGCAGGCGGCGTCGGTCGAGGAGACCAGCGCCAGCGTCGAGCAGATGTCCGCCTCCATCGCCCAGAACACCGAGAACGCCAAGGTCACTGACGGCATGGCCGGCAAGGCCTCGCGCCAAGCGGACGAAGGCGGCCAAGCGGTAGGCGAGACCCTGGTGGCGATGAAGACCATCGCCGACAAGATTGGCATCGTCGACGACATCGCCTACCAGACCAACCTGCTGGCGCTCAACGCGGCCATCGAGGCGGCCCGCGCCGGCGAGCACGGCAAGGGCTTCGCGGTGGTGGCCGCCGAGGTGCGCAAGCTGGCCGAACGCAGCCAGGTGGCGGCCCAGGAAATCGGCACCGTGGCCAAGAGCAGCGTGGCCCTGGCCGAACGCGCCGGGTCACTGCTCGACGAAATGGTGCCGTCGATCAGCAAGACGTCCGACCTGGTGCAGGAAATCGCTGCCGCCTCCGAGGAGCAGAGCAGCGGCGTCGAGCAGATCAACGGCGCCATGATGCAACTGAGCCAGATCACCCAGCAGAACGCCTCGGCCTCCGAGGAGCTGGCGGCCACCGCCGAGGAAATGAGCGGCCAGGCCGAGCAACTGCAACGGCTGATGGGTTTCTTCCACACCGGCGAGACCCGGGCGGTGCAGGATCTGGAGCGAGCCATGGAGCAAACGCGGCCGGCCCGGCCGCTCCAGCAGCCGCTCCAGCCGACGGCTCGCCTGCGTTCCAAGGCCGTCGTGGGTGGTACGCCGGACGGTTACGTCCGCTTCATGGAGTGAGGCACCTGATTGCCTTGCGCCTCACCGCAGTCCAGCTGGTGAGGCGTTCGGCGAGTTTTGCAGGGTGAGAAGTGACTGATGTCGTAGTGGTAGGTAGCTGTATAGGTGCCCTGGGCGCTTTGCTCAGGGCACTGAGTCAAGGAAGCAACACCTGAAGTACCTGAGACGAGGTCCGTCGCGGGTGAAACGCTTAAATCTTCTGAACGGTTGCACAAGCGCCGGAGGCGCATCTGAAATGCTCAACAATCTTCGTGTTTCGACCAAGTTGGTGTTGGGATTCGGGATCTCCATTCTGTTGTTGGTGGTGGTAACGGGGGTGGCCATGGTCAATATGATCAAGATGAAGGAGGCGGCCGACGAGATGTCCCAGTCGCGTTTTCCCATGACCCTCCAGGCCAGCAAGCTGATGCGCAACACCCTGGACAATGGCCGTCTGATGCGCAATCTGTTGTTACTCGAAGATGAGCAAGTAAAGGTCAAGACGCTCGACGATATCGCCAAGCTCCGGACGGCTAATGGCGATATCCTGACGGAGTTGCAGAAGCAAGACCTGAGCGAGCAAGAGAAGCAAGCGCTGGCCACCGTGCTCGACGCTCGGCAGCAGCTGCAGGCCAAATACACCGAATACTTCCGTTTGCTGGGCGTTGATCGCAACGAAGCGCGGGATTACCTGCTGAAGGTGTTCGCACCCAACAACAACGAGCTGGTCGCGGCCTTGGGCGCCTTCAACGATCTGCAGTCCAAGGGTATGGAAAACGCCGGCAGTGACGCCACCGCTGCCTATGTACTGGCCAGTAGGGTGATGCTGGCGCTCGGCGCCTTGGCCGCGGTCATTTCGATCATGCTTGGCTACTTCATCGCCAAGAGCATTACCCTGCCGCTGCGCTCGGCGGTCGAACTGGCTGATCGTCTCGCGGCCGGTGACCTGAGCCATAGGGTCGAGATCAAAGGGAGTGATGAAACCGCCTCTTTGTTGCGTGCCATGGATACCATGAACCAGCGGCTGGCGCAGATCATCAGCGAGGTGCGCACCTCCGCCGATGGCTTGGCCAGCGCCTCGGAAGAGGTGTCCGCCACCGCCCAGAGCATGAGCCAGGCCAGCACCGAGCAGGCGGCGTCGGTCGAGGAGACCAGCGCCAGTATCGAACAGATGTCCGCCTCCATCGCCCAGAACACCGAGAACGCCAAGGTCACCGATGGCATGGCCGGCAAGGCCGCACGCGAGGCCGACGAAGGTGGCCAGGCGGTGCGCGAGACCCTGGTGGCGATGAAGACCATTGCCGAGAAGATCGGCATCGTCGACGACATCGCCTACCAGACCAACCTGCTGGCGCTCAATGCCGCCATCGAAGCGGCCCGTGCCGGCGAGCACGGCAAGGGCTTCGCCGTGGTGGCCGCCGAGGTGCGCAAGCTGGCCGAACGCAGCCAGGTGGCGGCCCAGGAGATCGGCACCGTGGCCAAGAGCAGCGTGGCCCTGGCCGAGCGTGCGGGTTCGCTGCTGGACGAGATGGTCCCTTCGATCAACAAGACTTCCGATCTGGTGCAGGAAATCTCTGCAGCGTCCGAAGAGCAGAGTGCGGGCGTCGAACAGATCAATGGCGCCATGCTGCAACTGAGCCAGATCACCCAGCAGACCGCCTCGGCTTCCGAGGAGTTGGCGGCCACTGCCGAGGAAATGAGCGGCCAAGCCGAGCAATTGCAAGAGCTGATGGAGTTCTTCACCCTCAGCGGCCCGGCGCCCACGAAGGCATTACCCCGGACGCCAACTGACACTCCCATGGAGCAAGCCGTACCGCGAGCCGTGAGCTCGCGACGGGCTCCGCGGGGTACCGCTCCGGTCGGATTCACTCGCTTCGAGGAGCATGTGTAATGAGCAGTAATGAATTAGCCAGGCAATTCCTGACCTTCCAACTGGCCGGCGATCTCTATGGCGTGCCCACCGGCAGCGTCCGCGAGATCATCGAATACGGCGCCGTCACGGCGGTGCCCATGCTGCCGCCGGCGCTGCGCGGGGTGATCAACCTGCGTGGCGCCGCCGTGCCGGTGGTGGATCTCGGCATGCGCTTCCACCAGCAACTGACCGAGACCTCGCGCCGCAGCTGCATCGTGGTGCTGGAGATCCAGGTCGGTGAGCGTGCCCAGGTCTTCGGCATCGTGGTCGACGCCGTGTGCGAGGTGCTGGAAATGGCCGCCGAGGCCATCGAGCCGGCGCCGCGCTTCGGCGCCACCATCCGTACCGACTTCATCCTGGGCATGGCCAAGCAGGGGACGGGCTTCATCATCCTGCTCGACATGGATCGCGTCCTGGGTGAGGACGACCTCGCCCACCTCGCCGACCTGTCGGCTGCCTGAGCGAGGCCAAGATGGAGGTTCCGGCCCTTACCGACAGCGAATTCCAGCAATTCCGCAGCTTCATCTTCAAGGTGGCGGGCATCAGCATGTCCGATGCCAAGCGCCCGCTGGTGAGCGGTCGGCTCGCCAAGCGGGTGCGGCAACGGGGAACGCCGAGCTACGAGGCCTACTTCCAGCTGATCCAGCGCGACCAGGCGGAATGCCAGATGGCGGTGGATCTGCTGACCACCAACGAAACCTATTTCTTTCGCGAACCCAAGCACTTCGTCTTCCTGCGCGACAAGGTGCTGCCGAACTGGGATCGCCGGCAATCCCTGCGGCTCTGGAGCGGTGCCTGCTCCTCGGGCGAGGAGCCCTATACCCTGGCCATGACCCTGGCCGAAGGGCTGGGCGAGCGCCCCTGGGAGATCGTCGCCTCCGACCTCAGCACCCGCGTGTTGGCCAAGGCGCGCAGCGGGCAGTATCCGCTCACCGAGGCCGAGGGCATCCCGCCGGCCTTGCTGCGGCGGTACTGCTTCAAGGGCGTCGGCGAGAACGAGGGCACCTTCCTGGTGGACCCGCGCCTCGCCGCGCGGATCTCCTTCCGGCAGATCAACCTGAACAGCACGCTGCCTGAACTGGGCACCTTCGACATCATCTTCCTGCGCAACGTCATGATCTATTTCGACGTCCCCACCAAGCGCCAGGTGGTGGAACGGCTGGTGCGCACCCTGCGGCCCGGGGGATACTTCTTCATCAGCCATTCGGAAAGTCTGAATGGCGTAACCGACCTGTTGAAAATGGTCAGTCCCTCCATCTACCAGCGACCGCTTTGACGATGCCCAATACGCCGGAGCTCTTCCTGCGACCAGGCGAGTGGTACTTCGGCCAGGGCGACCAGCACATCCAGACCATCCGGACCATCCTGGGCTCCTGCGTGTCCTTCGTCTTCTGGCATCCGGGCCGGCGTCTCGGCGGCATGACCCATGCTCTGCTGCCCAAGCGGCAGCGGCCCGCGCCCGGTGCCCCCCTGGACGGTCATTTCGTCGACGAGTCGCTCGAATTGCTGCTCCGCGCCGTCGCCCGCCACGGCGGCGACCTGCCGGGTTACCAGGTGCACCTCTATGGCGGTGGCAACATGTTCCCCCATCTCCTGCGGGGACGGGTCAAGAACATCGGCGACGTCAACGTCGACACGGCACTGGCGCAGCTCGCCCTGGCCGGGGTGGGCTCGGTGCGCACCCACGTCAGGGGCGATGGCCACCGTAAACTTTCCCTGGACCTCGCCGATGGCCGGGTATTCATGCAACAGGTGGAGCTGACGAAGGTTCCGCCGCTTACGAGGCTCACTCCATGAACAAGATCAAGGTCCTCATCGTCGACGACTCCGCCGTGGTGCGGCAGGTACTCGCCCAGAGTCTCGCCGAGGATCCGGGCATCGAGGTCATCGGCGTCGCCGCCGATCCGGTGTTCGCCCAGGACAAGATGCGCAAGCAATGGCCTGACGTGCTGGTGCTGGACGTGGAGATGCCCCGCATGGACGGCATCACCTTCCTGAAGAAGATCATGGCCGAGCGGCCCACGCCGGTGGTGATCTGCTCCACCCTCACCGAGAAGGGCGCCGCCACCACCCTGCAGGCCATGGCGGCCGGTGCGGTGAGCATCGTCACCAAACCCCAGGGCAGTCTCAAGCAGTTCCTCAAGGATGCCTCGGATGATCTCATCAGCGCGGTGAAGGCCGCGGCGCGGGCCAATCTCAAGCGCCTCGCCCCCCGCGCCGCGCCCGTCGCGCCACCGCCGAAGCTCAGTGCCGATGCCATCCTGCCGGCCGCCGGCAGCGCGGCCATGGCGCGCACCACCGAACGCATCGTCGCCCTGGGCACCTCCACCGGTGGCACCCAGGCCCTGGAAGCGGTGCTCACCAGCCTGCCGCGGGTCTGCCCCGGCATCGTGGTGGTCCAGCACATGCCCGAGCGTTTCACCGCGGCCTTCGCCGAGCGGCTGGATCGCCTCTGCGAGCTGGAGGTGCGCGAAGCCCGCCATGGTGATCGGGTACTGCCCGGCCGGGTGCTGATCGCCCCGGGCGGTCGCCACATGCTGCTCAAGCGCAGCGGCGCCCAGTACGTGGTGGACGTCATCGACGGCCCGCCGGTGAGCCGGCATCGCCCCTCGGTGGACGTGCTGTTCCGCTCGGTGGCCCGGGCCGCTGGCAGCAATGCCCTGGGCATCATCATGACCGGCATGGGTGACGACGGCGCACGGGGGCTCAAGGAGCTGCGCGACGCCGGTGGCCGGACCCTCGGCCAGGACGAAGACAGCTGCGTGGTCTACGGCATGCCCAAGGAAGCCATGAAGCTCGGCGCGGTGGAGCAGGAAATCGGCCTGGGCCAGATCGCGGCGGCCATTCTCAAAGCCGGGTACTAGACGAACTTGCGGGGCCGCCGACACTCCAAGCGCCAGCACGCAAGGAGAGTCCCATGTTCGACATCTGCCAGTGGATCAACGAACCCGAGACCTGGCTGGCCGACGCCGATCGGCTGAGGGTCATCACCGATCGCCACAGCGATTTCTGGCGCCCTACCCAGGATGGCGCCGAGCGCCATAGCGGCCATTTCTTCGGTGCGCGGGTCACCAGCGGTTTCACGGCCCAGGTGCGGGTGGTGGCGCGCTGCAAGAACCAGGGTGACCACGCCGGCCTCATGGTGCATCTCGACGAGCAGCACTGGCTACGCGCTGGCATCGGCTACTTCGACGAGACCCCGCAGCTGCTCAGCGTCCTGACCCAGGGGCGCTCGGACCTCGCCCTGGGCATGCCCCTGGGCGAGCGGGAAGAGGTCTGGCTGCGGGTCACCCTGAGCCAGGGCACCCTGCGCGTCCAGGCTTCCCTGGATGGCCAGCGCTGGCCGCTGCTGCGCCTGGCGAGCCTGCCGGCGGCAGTCGGGTATCGGGTCGGCCCGGTGTGCGGCACGCCGGAGCGCGGCGGCATGGAGGTGGCCTTCAGCGACTTCAGTCTGCAGCCGCCCCTGCAACGGGGGCTGGCGGACCTGAGCTGAGGCGGGGGCGGCCTCAGCCGACGGTGACGGGGGGCAGCTCGACCTGCTGTACCTGCACGGTCTTGCGCGGGGCGACGACCTTGGCGACGCCATCCACCACCTTGTCGCCGTGCTGGTTGAAGACGCGGGTGGCCAGGTTCACGCGAAACTTCGGCAGCTTCTCCAGCACCTCGATCTCCACGGTGAGGGTGTCACCCAGCTTCACCGGCTTCTCGAAGGTCATGGTCTGGTCGACGTAGAGGGTGCCCGGCCCAGGCAGGTTGCAGGCCACCGCCGCGCTGATCAGGGCACCGCTGAGCATGCCGTGGGCGATGGGCTCGCGGAACAGCGTCTTGGCGGCGAATTCGGCGTCCAGGTGCAGCGGGTTGCAGTCGCCGGAGAGGGCGGCGAACAACAGCACGTCGCGTTGCTCGATGGTACGGGTCACCGTCACCTTCTGGCCGATCTCGAGGGCCTCGTAAGGAATGTTTTCGGTCAGGCTCATGACGCGCTCCGGCAGCAGTGGCGAGGCGGCGGACGCCGCAAAGCCGGGCATTCTACCCATGCCTGGGCCGCGAGGCTAATCGTAGCGGTGAAAAGCCAGGCACGGCGTGACCGTTAATGACTTCTTGGTCACTAGGTGACGTCAAGGGCGGATTTTGATGCTGTTGCGGCCTGGGCAAAGCTGCTAGGCTCGCAGGACCGGATCAGTGCTGAACTGGCACTCTCCCACGAACAATAACCAAAGAGCAGGAGCGGGCTGCATGATGCCGAATTTCTGGAGTGACAAGTATCCCGAGGGCATCCCGACAGACATAGACCCAGGACGTTATCGCAACGTCATGGCGGTATTTCGCGAGGCCTGCCAGACCTATGCCGAGCGACCGGCTTTCAGCAACCTGGGCCGCACCCTGAGCTACCGCGAACTCTATGAACTGTCCGGTCAGTTCGCCGCCTACCTGCAGAAGCATACCGATCTGCAGCCGGGCGATCGCATCGCCGTGCAGATGCCCAATGTCCTGCAGTATCCCGTGGTGCTCTTCGGCGCCATGCGTGCCGGCCTGATCGTGGTCAACACCAACCCGCTGTACACCGCGCGCGAGATGCAGCACCAGTTCAAGGATTCCGGGGCGCGGGCGCTGGTGTGCCTGGCCAACATGGCCCATCTGGCCGAACAGGTACTGCCGGAAACCGATATCCGCCACGTCATCGTCACCGAGGTCGGCGATCTGCTGCC
>Ga0157358_1001167_pt1 | contig 11434 bp, 13 predicted proteins | sample AttcapACBM2_FD_111484 | JGI IMG/M metagenome (GOLD analysis project Ga0157358, IMG submission 111484) | Fungus gardens microbial communities from leaf cutter ant in Botucatu, State of São Paulo, Brazil - Atta capiguara ACBM2 | ecosystem: Host-associated > Fungi > Mycelium > Unclassified ...
AATACGGCAAAAGCTACCTGAAGCGGCGCACGAAGCTCGGTATGCAAACAAACCTGGGGCTGACGGACGAAAGCAGCGCCGACTGGCTGCCGAAGTGCGACGACGTGAACGCAGCATGACAACCTGAGCCGGCAAAAGCCGGTTTTTTTACATCCGCCGGTCATCTGTGTTGAACGATGTGCTCTGACATTCTCTGCTCACCATAAAGTCAGCGACTGATAAAAATGTTAGTCCGCTATGTGCCAAGAGCGGACAATGTGAGGCACGCTATACATTAATTTTAGAGAGGCAGGTCACCATCGGTTATTTTTCGGCTGTCTCGAGGGCTGGTTAGCTTTGACTATCGGCATTTCTTGTGCTCATGATCCACTGATGAATTATTACAACGAAAAGGAGTGTGACTATGGGAGGGGTTGGTATCGAGTTACGCATGGGGATTTTGCATAATGCCGCCAAGCAACAAATGCTAGGCCCCCTTTTATCCCATGGGTGGATTGCTTCGGTCGTAGAAGAGTCCAAAGATGGTGAATACTTAGTGATAGACGCCACAAAAGGTGCGAAAAAGCATTCAGTCGCATTAATGTATACGTCAGCAACAGATAATCGACACTACAGGCAGTTGGAAAGTAGGGTCAGTCATATTTTCACAAATGGTCAGCTTTACCATGTTGAGGAGTATACAAGAGGAGTCGCTACTCCAGTTTCTTCACTGGATGATTTTTTTCCTCTGCTGGTCGAGTGGAATAGCGAATTAGCACCACCGAAACTAAGTAAAAAAACCGCAAACTCCCCTGACTCGATAACCAGAATTGTTTCAGAAAATCCTTTGGCTGGTATTTGGGCTCGTCTGAATCAGTTCTCCAGCTCTGAGATAGCTAAAAAGCTGGTTTTAAGGCGAGCCGAGAGAGAAGGAGTTGTGCTGGCAGATGAGCAGGTCCTTTCTAAAGCGTCCGGCATCGCGTTTGCGTTGGGCAACGCTGCTGATTATTACAAAGGCGCGCCTTACGAAAGCTTGAATAAGCGAGTTCTTAGCTTGTACTACGGAACCTTGAGCCTTGCATTTGCAGAAATGCTGGCAGCACCTAATGGGCCCTCCGATCTTGATCAGCTGGAAGGCATGACCAAACAGGGGCATGGGCTGTTCGCTCTGTCATCAGTAACCGGTCATTTCGGAGACCTGAAGGTTGGTGTTCTGGCCACTGGGTTTTACCCTAATTGGGTGAGTTTTCTCGGGTATGACACCGCTTTTTATCCTAAGGCTAAAGCGAAATCCGTGGGTGATTTAGATAATTCGGATAAGTATCCCTCACAATCATTTACTGGTATGTCTGTTTTACTATCTGCGATTCCCGAATTGGGGGATCTCTTCACGCAGGTTTACGACGATGAGCCTTCTTGGGTTATCCCGTATATCGATATGATCTCTCAACGCGCGCAAAGAGCTGCTAATCCTTCGAGCAGTTACATATTGCTTAAGGATCGGTCTAATAAGATATCCGAGGCACGAATTGCTTTGCAGGATTTGCCGCTTGCTGAGTTAACAAAGGTTGAAACTCCCAACGATGGTGAAGTGTTTCGGGCGCGCGTTGATCATCAGGGGTTGAAGTCTTGGCACGATGCATTGTTATTGCATCGCAGCCCTTATCTAAGCAGCCCCACACTAATCTTGCCGGTATTAGGAGGCGTGCCGGAGTATAGGGTCACCTCTCTTGCAATATTGTATTCGTTGTCAATTCTGGTGAGGTACATGCCAAGCGCCTGGAGGCGGGTGGAAGGAGGTGATTGGGACCAGCATTTAAGTGTCATGCGAGCCGTACTGGACGTATTTGAGAGGATTCTCCCACAACAATTCCTTGAAAGCATTTCAGGTGAGCGTGTTCATACGAGCTTGCCAGGCTCCCTTATTTAACAAACTCTTCTCCTCGCAGAGGCACTTGGGATTTCGTTGTCACCGTACGAATGCTTCTCGCCTATTGCTGCTCCTTCTGTCGGGAGCGATAGGCGACTTTTCGACACTGAGAGCGGCTTATCAAATTGCACCACTGACCAAACGGCAGGTGCCAGCGGTTACTAACAGTTCGTACCACTTAGATCATTGTTAGGACCATAATTTCCGCTTCTCGCTCAGAGAGGACCTTCAGCGCCGATCGTCCATTTAGTGCCATTAGCGGAAGAAACCAGAACCACTCTGTTATGATTGACGGGGAGCCGGTCACAAAGGCGTAATTTCTCCGGGGTAAATGCTCTTGAAAGTAGCTGGAGGAAAAGCGCCTTAAAGATTTTTCTCATCACAGTAAAGGGTAAAGATTGTCGGCCATGAGCAAGTCTATAGCGCTGCATAATGTCATAAAACCGCCCGCAGGCGGTCATTCGTTTAAAAAGGATGCTCGATCTGTTGGAAGTTGCGTGGTGGCGGGTCTCCGTCCTCTCGGAACTGCTCATTTTGTTTTTTATGCTCTTTCATGTACATCAGCGTTTGTCTAACCTGATATTGCGTCTGAATTTCCATATTTTTAGCTGCGCCGTTATCAATATCGTTTTTGACCAGCGTGAGCACTTCAATGCCTAAACCTAGCATTTCATTGCTGTCCAGAACGGCACTGCGGAGCACCGTACTGTAATTCTGCAGTTTTTCAATCTCGTCGTCGGTATCTGACATAGGTACATCCTTACGTTTCGGGTTATGCATCTGAGTTGTTCGTTTTAAAGCAGCGTACAAATTGATGATGAATGAAATGCTGTCATACCTACAAACAGAAACGGTTTAGCTGTATACGGGTGGATATTGATTAGCTTGTCGCCACCTTTGACGCTGCTCAGGCTCTGAATCTGTTTAGCTGAGGAACTGCCCAGGCTCTGAAAATCAATTTGTTTAAGAAGAACCCGTTTGAAAAAATCGACCTGATTAAATTGCGCAGTGAGAACTTGACTGGACGGCCGGATGGCGCGGGTGCAGAACAGCGCCCCAGAGGGAAGCTGTAACGCGCCGTCCGGCACAAGAGAAAGTATGAAGGCGGTGTGCAACAGAAATAACTTTAAAGAGGAACACGTTGCAGACCGTGACCTGCTTGCTCCCCGTTGATTCATACAGAACACTGTCAGCAATGTCCGCAGATCGCTCTTAGCAGACTTCATTCCCGAGTCAGTCCGCTTTGTGCCAGGAGCGGAAATTGAAGTGTTGTCGGTGTAATTCATATCCAGAAGTTATCACTGGTACACTAACAAAATAACTTCGCAAATTGATAATTCACTTCATTGTGTAAGACCAGCGTTAACGGGGTTCTCCCTCCTGCAAATGGAGCGTTATTATACAAAGCTATTTAGTATATTTTTATATGCACATTCTAAGATAATTGTGGTATACAAGTAGTTAACTATCATTTAAGAGGTTGAGAAAATGGATCGTGCGTTTTCTGAAAGCTTCATGAAGTTTTTAGAGATAATTAATCGAGCTGGCTATCATTATTTTTCGGATGAAATTAAAGAGGAGCTTTTAGCCGCTCAGCAATATGCTGGCATGACTGAAAACAAAAGTGAGTATAATCTCAACTACTTATTATCAGCTAGTGGTCAAATTAAATTTGCAATTCGTTTCATCCATGACCGCTTTACAGCTGAGAGAAAAATGCGTGAAGAGTGTGATAATATACTTAAGAAAACATTCAAATTGAATGTAAATGTTATTGAATTTTCAGATCCTCAACGAAATGAAAGAATAGACGAAATCAAACTCAGACGGATAAATGAAAAAGACATTGCACGTTGGGATGAATTAGCAAAAAAAATAGAAGCAAAGTTAATGGATTCATGAGGTGTTTTAATGTTAAAAGAAATCAATAATATTTTTAAAAAATATTTGACGCCCTCCAGTCAGTTTTCACCATCAAGTAAAGCAGGTACACTTTTCGAGGTATGGATCTGTTTACGAATTGCTGATGAATTAAATCAACGCGGAATTAAGCCCTTGCTTTATCAGGAAGGAAATCCTCCTCAGCAAATTACAGCAAACCCAAACAGGCGGGTTCAAAGTATTTCATTTAAATCTAGCCCAGGGAAAATTGGCTCAGGAAATGGCTGTTTCATTGTTTTTGATTGGGGTACTGTTCGGCATGAAATTCAAATAAGTATTGAATATGAAGGTCGTAGTGGAAGCCTTCACGAAATTGATGTAAGCATTATTCCTTCTGTAGTAGCTGATGACATTCGTACAAACAACCATACTTACACTGGATATCCATTTGGAGCCCCCAAATTAGCTATCGAATGCAAAGATAAAAAAAACAAAGGAAGTAAGGATGAAGCTCGTAATTTTTTGGCTCGCCTCTACGATATTCATTTATTAATAGGTCATCCTGTAACTAGTGGAGGTATGAGTGTAAAAAGTCGAATTTACTCATCGAGTAACAACGGTGTCGATTACGGCGCAAGACACAACACATATAAAAAATCTTTTTCCGAAAGTTATAATGTGATGTGCCACTCAGGAAGAGTCGTACCAGAGGCTATAAGTTACCTTAATTTTTTCCAAGTTAAAACTCATCAACAATTAACACCTGGCTCAAATAATGCAGACATTTTTATTAAGGAAGTTGTTGATTACATCTCTAACAATACACCTATTTAATGAGTTTCTAATGTAAGTACCCCTTAAATTCGTACAATTCTCTGTCAGAGATCCTCTAGTATATGGATTAGCTTACCATGAAAGCGAATTTCCGCTGTTCGCTCATAGCGACCCTTCTGTTCAGTCGGTTTGTCCGCTCTGTGCCAGGAGCGGAACTTGCTTACATCATGCTATGTTAGTTTGCTGGGAGCAGGTCAAAGATGTTCACCGCGCCTATGCTTCAGCAACACCTTCCAGAACTTTTCAAGGAATAGAGAAATGGCTCGTAAATATGTTTACGGTGATAAACCAATCCGCACAACAACCGCTGAGATAGTTGAAAACGAGTTTGCTGGAAAGGCTACGGCTGCTCAGGTCGATGCAATTTTAAAGAAAAGATTTCCACATTACAAAGACAATACTTATTTGAATCTGATAGTTAACGCAGTTAACTGCAATCGTGGTCACTGGAGTTTTAACAGGACAGCCAGACGAACAGATGATGCCACCCATCGCCACCATGAATATGATCGACTTTTCAAGCGCGGAAACGTTTTCGAGGTCTATGATTCCGCACTTCATGGTGTGTTTGAAATCTATGAAGCTTCAGACGGCAAATGGCTAACACGTCCGGTTAAAAGTGAGTTTGAAAAGGCCATAGAAACAGCGTCTCAGCTTACCTCAGAACAGCGTAGAGAGAAGCTGGCTACAGCCAACACCACGCCAGAAAGGGTCATTATAAAGAGCTATACCTTCAAGCGTAATCCCCTCGTTGTAGCAGAGGTATTAGCCTTAGCTGGAGGTAAGTGTCAAAGCTGCCTACGTGACGCACCATTCAAGCGGGAAGATGGTAGACCGTATCTTGAAGTGCATCATGTGGAGTGGCTTGCTAACGGTGGAGAGGACTCTGTTGAAAATGCTATTGCACTCTGTCCGAACTGTCACCGCGAAGCACACTACGGCACGCTTGTGTTGAAGCCGACTAACATTAAGTAGTCTTCTTATAGCCCTCAACGTCTGCTCCTCGCTCAAAGCTGACTACGCTTGGTTACAATCATGAGCACTTCAGTCAACTTAATCTGAGCCAGGTATTCAACCAACACGGGGCCTCCGTCACAATAAGCAGTTCCCGTCTTCAGGACGCCATAACACCAGTGAACAAGTTTTCGCATCAGTGCACCAATGGCCACCCTTTTGGGCTTTCCCCGCAGGCACATTTCCTTGTAGATAGTCCCTTTTAAGGTAAGGAATGGCTTGGATGTATGCCTTAATCTGCTGCTCGATGCTTCTGAACCCGACACCTATGATAAAGGCCGCTTACAGGCGGCCTTTATGCGCTTAAGTGCAGGAGATGTGGACTCTGCCGTCCTCACGGGTTGCCGGCAGGGCCGCTTTCACGCCAGACCGGTAGCCTGCCCCCCGTTTACTGATGTGCAGCGTTCATACCCTGGCTTTACAGAAAAACTACCCGGAGCATCATGATCCCGGACACTCCTTGTGAGCCTTTTCTAGGACGCGTCGGAACCGCCACCCGGGTCACCGCCATCATTAGGACCACCTCCACTTGGATCACCGCCATCATTAGGAGCACCTCCACTTGGGTCACCGCCATCATTAGGAGCACCTCCACTTGGGTCACCGCCATCATTAGGAGCACCTCCACTTGGGTCACCACCATCATTAGGAGCACCGGTGTTACCACAGGCACCACACTGTTCTCCGCCTGACGCTTTCAGAATTAAACTCGCGGCTTGCGGGTTCTGAAGCGGGAATTCCGGATGGATAACCGGGGCAGCCCGGCATAATCCGGCTACTAACATCAGTAACAACGCGGACGATCTACGTATTTTCATATTGACCTCAGCTGTTAATGAAACCTGACAAAAGGGCGGGTCACTGCCTGCTCTCAGCACCACTCATCCCCGGTGACCCGTCCCGGCCTCCGGGCCCCCCCGAGCCGCCTTCACCGCCTTTACCGCCGGGACCGGCATCGCCTCCGTTACCACCGTTACCGTTTCCGGCACCGTTACCCCCGTTACCGCCGTTCCCTCCCTCCTGACCGCCGTTTCCGCCGTCGCCGCCGTTACCGTTTGAGCCGTCGCCGGCATTACCGCCGTCGCCGCCATCGCCGTTACCGGAAGCGTTACCGCCATCCCCGCCGTCACCGTCGTCAGCCAGTGCAGAATGTGTGGATGCGGTAAATACCAGGGCAGAGCTGACGAAGGTCATCACGCCGGTGACAGGACGCAGAAATAATGACAACAGCAAAAGAGGCAGGACTTTTCTGGTTCGCTTTTTCATGATGATATTCCTGAGTGAATTGAGGCAAAGGAAAAGTCAGGCCTGATTGTTACCGCCGTCACCACCATCCCCGCCGGAGGAGTTGTTACCGCTGCCGCCGTTACCCCCATCCCCTCCGTCTGCACTGCCGTTCTGACCGTTGCCGCCATTACCGCCGTCACCACCCGCAGCGTTGTTTCCACTACCGCCATTGCCGCCATCACCGCCCTGGGCACCGTTGAGTCCGCCATCGCCACCGTCACCACCGTCTGCATTACTGCCGCTGCCGGCATTGCCGCCGTTTCCACCATTACCCCCGTTCGGGCCACTGCCGCCGTTACCGCCGTTACCGCCGTTGGCTGTCAGGATAAAGCGGGGGGATAGCAGTTGTCCTGCGACCATTCTAAAGCTGATGGGTTTGGTCACGTCGGCTCCGTCCCTGCCGTCAATGCCGTCGTGTCCGTCAGTACCGCTTTTTCCGGGCGTGTTATCACTCGCTCCCCCGTTTTCACCGTTGCCGCCGTTGCCGCCGTTTTTACCGCCGTCACCGCCCCGGCCTCCGGGCGTATTGTTTCCGCTCCCGCCATTACCGCCATTACCGCCGTTGGCATCCCCGCCGCTGCCGGCCGTATTGTTGTAATGATGACGGTGATGCTTTCTGACATGGCCGCTGCCATTCTCGCCGGCATGGGCACAGGCAGATACAAAGGTACTCAGCGCAACGGTCAGGAAAAGGGCCCCTTTCAGGCAATTCGTTTTTCTCATGGCGACCTCAGGATTAAAAGGCCTGTAGTACAGGCCTGTATTAAATTATTCAAAACAGTAATCAGGCGCTGTCACCGCCGTTACCGCCGTCATCACCGCTACCGTTATCGTTGCCGTCGCCGTTTCCGGTTCCGTTGTTGTTTCCGTCATTATTACCGTTGTCATTGTTAGAGTTGTTCCCGCCGTCACCGCCCCTTGCTCCCGGGGAGTTCGCACCGCTGCCGCCGCTGCCACCATTACCGCCGTTAGCATCGCCAACTTTTAAAAACTGAGCCTGCGGATGAGCGGTATTTGCCTGGATAAAACTGAGATGACCGACAGAGGAGGCGCCGGCAAAACCGGAGAACAGCAGAACCATGAATAGTGCAGACTTACTTTTTTTCATAATAGCCTCGGATTCATTGATAAGAACGGAAATGCATTACGGAAAAACATATGTAAAGTCACTGCAACTTAAAAATATCTTAACTGGCCCCGGAAAATAAACTTACAGAAATTGAATTTAGTGTTTCATCTGCTTGTAAAAGATGCAAAATTATTTCCATTGGTAACATTAAACATAACAATTACATTTAAATGACAGCCGGTTACCAAAATGGCGTTAATGCTAAAGCCTCATATAAATAAATAGTTAATTATTAGCCTGTTAACTTTATTAAGCAATTTTAAATTATCAAAGCAGTCAATAGTTAATTTCTCAAATTTATATAATAAAAAATGCTTACAACTTAATCCGGTGAGAACGGCATGATCAAGCTTTTAAAAATAATTTTAGCTCCGGTGCGTATGTCATGCCCGCATCACTTTAATGCCAGAAGGAAGGACAAACAGGATTCAGGGCAGACAGGGGGCAGGCCTCCCTGAGGAAGACTTATCTGGCACTAAAATAGTTGTCAGACTGCAGTTGAGTCCGTTCCCCGCTCTTTCCTACCAGAGTTGTCACAATATGAAAAAAACCAGAGTAGCCAGGTTACAGTCTTGCCGTTCAAGGCCCTTTTCCTCTGTTGCACTCAGGATGCATCAAATTTTCCAATAATTGTGGAAGATTATTTATTCAGGTTAATTAGGGTATATGGCCTATCACAATTGGAATTACCACACGAGACATTACGAAGGTAATCTGATCGCCGCCGAATCGATGAGGCGGCAAAAGCCGCCGGAGTAACGGATAAAAGCGGTGCAGACGACGGTAAATCAGATGCGGTAACCCGGAACAACGACGTGCTGGCTGAGATGCCGGGCCTGACGGGCATTATCGTCATGCCAGTGGAGAACGCCACTAAAGAAAACACCACGGGGCTGCCGGGGATAGGTCAGCGAAACGATGATGCAGCAGGCTTAACAAAAAGCCGCAGGGAAATAAAACCATTGGGCGGAACTTGCTGTCTAATTACTGACTTAATCTACCCTCCGGAATGTCCGCTTTGTGCCAGGAGCGGACGTTAATAAAGTATTAATTTTCTGTCTGGAGAACAACTTCTTAAAAAAACACATCAACCTGGACACTTAGCTTTGAATCATGTTACATACCCCGTAGCGTTTACTTTTTATACATGCGCATTATTGAATAACCCAAGATTGGTAATGAATTATTGATTTCTATAATTAACGTCATACTCTTTAACTGAGATGAATAGTAGATCGCAATAGCAATTACCTTTAACTTAATGTGAGGATGGTGATATAAAATCAAGTTAAACTGTTTTTTATGGATAGTAATGAACGATATGTAAACCTTGGATTTTTAATTCTTTTAATAGCCTCAATTAAAACCCTACAACATAATACATAACTATTATGCTCAACCATTAATTTATTTTTCGATACTGCGATAACTTGCGAATCTGGCCTTAATATCACAGGTGTTACCAGGCTATAAGTTAAGAGTGGGAACATCTTGTAAATGGATTCATGAAAAACACCTACGGCATGGGTAGGCACTATTTTATATGGATTCTCAATCCGATAAACCCACCGTCGGTACATTCCCATATGAAATTCTGCAATGATAGGAGAAACATGAGAAGGAAAAACATCCAGTTTGTAATCTTCGTACGCTCCAACAACGTAAAATAATGCCATTAATACGCCCTTCCTTCAATTCCATATTTAGGATTGTATTTCACCAGTTTCCCTCTGAGTAATTTACTCAAGTTTCTTATCTTAGGGTTGGATTGATAAGTGTTGGGAATAAATAGCCTCTTGATATGTTTTTCTTGAATGACATATCCTGAATCTAAACAAAATTCGAAAAGCCAAGCATGAGGGTTATCTGATTCATACATAAAATCTATTACTGCTTTTGGAAAATATTTAGTTAGAACTGGCTTTAATGTCGGGCACGCAACATGGTCATTAATACTATTTAAAGAACCTTCAGGGAGATTTAACAATTCTGATGTTAGAGAATAGAATCTGTCATAATCGCAGGACGCCATTTTAAGAAAAAGCTCACTATCATAGTCAGGCTTAAGAAAGCCAAATTTAATACTACCAGTATCTATTGGACTTCCCATATTAAAGAAAACAATATTATCAGTGAGAAAGTCTACGTTTAACTCTATCACTATTGAACCGCGTAGAAGAGGAGGGTTGCCCACCGGATAGCCAATATTATAATAATCAGATTTAGAACTCCCATTATCTTGATTGCCAATTATATTTTCAATAATGTGAATTTTGTTAAGAGTGAGCACCTTTGAAAAAAATATCATTTCTCAGCGCTTTTACAATTTTGAATATGATTTTGCCACTGACCATTAGCCGTATTCAGAATGTTTTGATATTGCTCCTGATATTTCATCACATCATTGAGTGTTATTTTACTGGCAGCATCATCTTCTTCCATATTTTTTGCCATAGTAATGACATGCTGTAACTCATAAAGGGAGCATATTGTAGCGATGTTCATAGCCATTCTTTCTTGATACATGAATTTATTCAGCAACTGCCCTGCAATACCCGCACACATACTTGCAAGAAGAGTTAATATGGTCAGAGATAACACATGGATTTCCGCATTAACAGCTATAAGAAGAGTCGTAATAGCGGTTAACACAATTTGAGATACAGAGAAAAACTTATTATTCTTCTGATTACTTCTCCGCTTTTCTTCGAATTCTGAAATACGCCTGGCAATCTGAGACTCCAGTTCGGTCAAACTCTTTAGGCTATGTGTTGTATTCACGAAACACCATCTGGGATAGGTTGTTGGGTAAAAAATAAAAAACTAGGGTTATGTCAATGAGGACAATCAATTCATCTCAAAGTCAAAGCTTTATGTAATCAATGCGATGATTATACCCTAATCCTTTAACAGATATAACACCTGCCCTTACAAAAATAAAAGAAAAAAAAGGCTTTAAAGCCCTGACCTATCCCCCAATCTAAATATCGATATGAAAACCTTAATCGATATAATATCTCATTAATATCAGTTGTTTACAGTGTTTTTAAAGTCAAAAGTATAGCATCTATATTGAAAATAGAACCTAAAATCGCACATTTTTTCGTCACAACATAACAAAATTAATATCAATAGGTCTCGTTGTCAGTTGAACGTCCGCAGTTCGCTCATAAGGGACAACCATACTCAAATCTCCAACATTGCAGGAGATTTGAGTATGAAAATGTCACCGTGGAATAAAGACCGTATCATAGGCCAAAAAAGACCACTTCAGATATCTCATATCTGGGGGATCCGAATCCGGCTTGAACTGGAAGGTAAAACGCGTGATTTAGCTCTGTTCAATATGGCCTTAGACAGTAAGCTACGAGGCTGCGATC
>Ga0157358_1001168_pt1 | contig 11434 bp, 13 predicted proteins | sample AttcapACBM2_FD_111484 | JGI IMG/M metagenome (GOLD analysis project Ga0157358, IMG submission 111484) | Fungus gardens microbial communities from leaf cutter ant in Botucatu, State of São Paulo, Brazil - Atta capiguara ACBM2 | ecosystem: Host-associated > Fungi > Mycelium > Unclassified ...
CCCACTACACCTCCTCTGAGGCAAGCTAGAATTGCTATAATCCTGTTGTTGGTCTCTATGACCCTGTTGCTTTTGAGAAATAATCTTATCTCTCTCCACCAGTCTTCAAATTTCATTCAGTTACTGTCAAACCACCCTGAGTCTGGTACCATATTCTTTGGCATTCCTGTCTGTACATTCTCACTGACTCCTATAGCTGCTGGTGCTAGTGCTAATGACATTTCTGTATCTGTTTGTTTGTCTTCACTTGAGGCTTCCTCTGTAATCTGTAAAGATCCTAATCGTTCTGATAATGCCTCAATATTGTTTATCCTTCTGGAACTTGTCTTGGTTTCTCTTTGTAGTTTACACTACACATGTTTCGTTCCCAACAGATAACTCTGTCTAGTATTGTTTGTATATACCTCTCTTACAAGGTAAGCTTGTTGACACTTTACCAAATATTACAACCTTAAGCTAGAGCTTAGGTTGCACTTAGACAAAGACTTGAGAGAAGTTAAAGAGAATGATATAAGTGGTGAAGTGTAAGAATATAGGAGAGTATTTATGCTATATATACTAAAGTAAAACAAGAAAACAATGTACAGTACATGAGGTATATAACATGAGGAGACTATTAGAATAAAGTAAGGTTGTAGCACCTACTACATGAAGCACTAACTGAGACTACTACAGCACAGCCAATTGTGTCATCATACTCTTTGCCCTTCTCCATGCTGTATTCTGGAGGCATTAATCGTAACATAGCTATCTGTAAGACATGAGATATTAATTATTATAGTTATGTCTCTATGAGTCACACTAGTTGTATATTTTAGAAGGCAACTTAGAGGACTTTTAGAAGATTAGAATCATTAAAGAGTAGTAAGATATATTATTGCTAATACTGAAATTAGTGCTAGATTTTCAGAATAAAACTAGTATAGTATAAGCTGATAATTTATATACTAGATATTCAACCTAGGATATTTATCTGGAATTGTTAGAGTTGAAGATAATAGACTTCTTTTTTTTCTTTTATTTTTATTTTTATTTTTATTTCTATTTCTATTTTTATTAATTTCCTTCTTAGAGTTAGGAGGTTTAGCATAACATTACATATGACAGTCATAAAATGTCACATGACATGTCACAGTATCACATATCATAGTCACACAATCATATATCACAAAAGAATATAGAAGATTCTGGAACAATAATATTATACCACATATATACTTGGCTAATAGTCTGTGTTACACTAAACCTAGCCTACTCTAGAGGTCATATATACTATATGCTATTAATATAAGGTAGATAATCTGTGACTAGAACTCCATCAAGTTCTCTTGTATAAATTTTATACAAGGTTATTATTTTATTTTTATTCTTGAGTCTAAGTCTTAATATTGAAACTCAATATTCTTTCTTGAGACTGTTCAATTCAGAGCTCTCTCTATCCTTTTTCTTTACTCTCTTTTCATTTCCAACTAAAAACAATACTACTCTTCAGTTAAGAAAAATAGCTGGACTCTAGGCTTAAGAAGAATACTAGCTAGGCAGAGAAAGCTTAGCTATTCAGATTGTGTTAACCACTAATGCTTTTGAATATATTACCTTTTGTGAATATGCTAGATAGAATTTTATATAGGAGTTTTATACTGCAAAATCTCTTTGTGACCTATTCACACAGAAGAATAACAGTAATACTTTTGGTACTGTCTAGAGTAAAACAATCTTCTTAGATCAAGATAGTTTACAATTTCATTAGGGCAGTCATCAGCAGCTAGGTAGTTAGTAGAAAATGTAAGGTGGAACTTAAAGAGGGCCTACTAGCACATACAAAGATTGAGTCCAGTTCAGAGTACAAATCCAAGGGAGAAACCAGTACTGGCTCTGCCCTATCTCTTTATACATTATTATCTCCTATACTCCTACCACTTTCACCAACACCAATTGATTCTTCCCTCTTTTACTATAATAATATGAGTTAACATAGCCCAATTCACTATGAACAAATCATTAGGCAGTGTCAGAAACAGATAGTGGTAATATAACTACAGATTTAGGCATTATTGGCAGTAAAAATAGGAAGAGAAGGAGTAGCAGTAGCCCCTGGACCCAATACAGAGTCAAATGTAAAAGTGGCCAAACTACAAACATTCAATAGGAAAATAGGAAAGATTTCAGAATTTTTAATGACATGTGGATTGTACATCAGAATGAGAATGAGAAATGTGGTAGTAGAGAAGGTGCAATGGATATTATCATATGTGCAGGGAGAGTTAGTGGATATCTGAAAATAAAATATGATGGAGAATTTAGAAAGTAGAAGTTTAAGTTATACAATAGTTGGGGAATTTTTATTAGATTTGAAAGAAGAATATGGTGGAGTTAAAGAAAGTAGAATAGGAGAGTAGAACAATGGAGGAGTTTGTGCAGGAGTTCAGAAGAGTAGTAAGAGATAGTGGATACAAAAGAAGACTATTGATTAAAATAGGAATAAATGGGATAATTAGGAGAAAGCTCATAGAGGCAGAATGTTCTCCCAAGAGTATTTAACAATGGTATAAGAGAACAACAAATTTAGATAAGAACTGGAGAGAAAGCAAGAGAGAAAAAGAAAAGTTGAGAGAAAGAAGAGAGATAGAAGCTCATGCTCTAAGGTTGAATATATTAGCAAATGCTGGTAGAGCACAAAGATAACAGATGCCACATCCCTAGATCTGGCAAAAAGGCAAGAGGTTCCTCAATAGTAAGTACCAGTAAGGCCTGCTCCAATAGAAGATATTGAGAGGATGAATGCAGTCATCATACATCTACAATAACAGTAGGCAAATTTTGTGTCAAGGGACAATCCATATGTAATAGAGATAGACTATGGAAGGAATTGTTATAGCTATGGAGGTTTTAATCATATCACTAAAAATTGTAGAAATTAAAGAATTGTAGAATGAGGGAGGAGACTAGAGTATAGGGATAATTCAAACAATATAACTAATTTAAATGGGAAAGAGAGTCTAGTAGTCCTTGACTAGGCTCTAGTAATTATAATAGGTTTGCAATGCTCTCTAGAGTAATATATAATAAATCCTGCTACAACCTAGACAATAGGAACATGTTAAAAGAGGTTACTGTGAAAATTGGCTTGGAGAGAATTGATACACAAAAAGAAGTAACAGTAAAGATATTGTTATATAGTGGTATAGCAGAGCTAGTTATGAGTTCAGAGTTCACAAAAAAGCAGAGTTTTAAGTTGAATAAAATAGAAAAACTAATATATGTAAGAAATGTGGATGGTTCCTTTAACAAAGAGGGATCTATTGAGCATATAGTTGAGATAAATATTCATTACCAGAGATATAGAGAGAGAACAGAGATTAATGTAATCAAAAAACAAAATTGATATGTAATCTTGGAAATACTATAGCTTGCTTGTTATGATCCTGATATTGACTAGAGAACAGAAGAAGTGATAATGACAAGATGTCTAGAGGAGTGTGAAAAGTAGTAGAGACCAAAACAAGGAAAACTAGTGTGGTAAAAACAAAAGAAAGAAGAAAAGAAGGAGAAAGAGGGAAAGATATAAGAAGAAAAAATAATAGAGGTAAAGAAAGTAGCAAAAGAATAGAATATTTTGGATGAGAAGAGAAAAGTAGCAAAATATGAAGAAGAAGCTAAGAAATTAGTTCTTCAAAGGTTTCACAAATCAATTTATGTTTTTAGAAAAAAAACAAGTAAGAGAATGCTAACAAAGAAGTTGTAGGATCATGCAATAGAGATAAAGAAAGGATTTGTGCTAAGAAAGGGGAAGGTATATTCATTGTCAAGAGAAGAGAGAGGAGAGATACATGAGTTCATTAAAGAATAATTGAGAAAGGAATATATTAGACCTCCTAAAATCATCTCAAACAGCACCAGTATTTTTGTAGGAAAAAAGAATGGTAAGAAGCAGACAATACAGAACTATAGGTACTTAAACAAGTAGACTATTAAAAAGAATTACCCTTTGCCTCTTATTTCAGACATTGTAGAAAATATAGATACTAAGGAAGCATTTACAAAGTTGGACTTGTAATAGGGTTATAATAATATACAAATAAAGGAGAGGGATAAGTAGAAGGTGGTATTCATAACTCCAGAAGGGTTGTTCAAACCTATGGTTATGTTCTTTGGACTAACCAACTTTCTAGCAACATTTCAAACAATAATAAATGAGATTTTATAAGAATTGATCAACACTGGGAAAGTAGCAAGCTTCATTGATGATATAATTGTAAAAATAGAAGAGGAAAAAGAACTTGATGAGGTAGTAAAAGAAGTAGTGAAGAGGTTAGCAAAGATGATTTATATATAAAACTAGAAAAATGCAAATGGAAGGTTAGGAAGATAAGATTCCTAAGAATAGTGATTGGACTAGAGGGAATTAAGATGGTGAAGGTGAAGGTGAAAGGAGTATTGGACTAGCTAACTCCAAAAGAAGTTAAAGATATATAGAAGTTTTTAGAACTAGCCAACTATTATTAGCAGTTCATTAAAGATTTCATAGCAATAGCCAGACTACTACACAATCTAGTAATGAAAGACCAAAAGTGAAATTGGATAGAGAAGTAGAAGATATTTCAGAAGTTAAAAGAAAAATTTATGAAAGAACTAGTGTTAGCAGTACCAGACTTAGATTTAAAAAATGAGAATAGAAGGTGATACATCATACTATATAACAGAAGGAGTTTTATCTATAGAATATGAGGATGGACAATAAAGACCAGTAGCTTATCTCTTAAAATCTCTTAATAAGACAGAAAGGAACTACAAGATTCATGACAAGGAAATATTAGTGGTAATAAGGAGGTTAGAAAACTGGATACATTTATTAGAAAGTACTAAATTCAAGTTTAAGGTCTGGACAGATCACAAGAGTTTGGAATATTTCATAAAAGCACAAAAATTAAATAAAATACAAGCTCATTGGGCATTATATCTGCCAAGATTTAATTTCACTTTGAAATATGTTCCAGGAACAAAAATGGAAAAAGAAGATAGACTTAGTAAAAGACTAGACTAAAAAGTAGGTGTAGAAAAAGACAATGAAAATCAGACATTAATGAAAAATGGATTTGTAGTTTAGCTAAAGTAGTAATAGAAGGACCTGAAATAGATATACTAGAAAAAATGAAAATAGCTAGAACAAAGAACAAAGAAGTAATTAAAGTAGTAGAAGAGATAAAGAAGACAGGAGTAAAAGCATTAAGAGACAATAAATGGCAGATAGAATAAGAATTGGTATTGAAAGAAGAAAAATTATATGTGCTAAAAAATGAGGAGTTAAGAGTGAAGATAATCTGGTTACACCACAATGTGCTGATAGCTGGACATGCAGGATGGTAGAAGACAACATAGTTGGTAATAAGGAACTACTAATAACCAGGGATAACTAAAGATATAGGAAAATATGTAGATAGTTATGATATATATTAGAGGATAAAGAACAGAACAAAGGCAACAGCAAGAAAGTTGATTGTGAAAAAAGTTCCAAAAAGACTGTAGACATATTTGATAGTTGACTTCATTACTAAGTTACTGTTAGTAGCTGGAAAAAATGCAATCCTAGTAGTCTGTGATAAGTTGTCAAAAATAACTCATTTTGTAGCAATGACAGAAGAAACATCAGTAGAAGGATTGGCAAGGTTATTCAGAGATAATGTGTGGAAGTTGTGTAGATTGCCAGAGAGTGTGATCTTAGATAGAAGATCACAATTTGCAGTAGAGTTGATGAAGAAGCTGAATAAAATGTTGGGAATTGAGACAAAGTTGTCAACATTGTTCCATCTACAAACAAATGGTCAAATGAAAAGAATAAACTAGAAACTAGAATAATACTTATGGTTCTTTGTTAATCATAGACAAAGGATTGGCCAGAATGGTTAGCAATAGTAGAGTTTTCAGTTAACAACAAGACATACTCAGCAACTAAGGTGTCTCTGTTTATAACAAACTATGGTAGAGAATTAAGAATGGAGGCAGATATTAGAGAAAAGGGAAAAGTAGAGAAATCAATAAAGTTTATAGAAAAAATAAATAAGATTTAGAAGGAAGCTGGAATGGTGTTAAAAAAGGCTTAGGAAGAAACAAAAAAATGAGCAGATAGGGAGTTGAAAGAAATTGAAGAATAGAAGAAGAGTGACAAAATGACACTGAGTACAAAAGACTTAGTATTCAAGAAAAGGCTAGCAAGAAAGCTAGTAGATCAATATATCAGTCCATATATCATTGACAAGATAGTTTCTACCAGTGCAATCAAACTATAATTTCTGACTTCAATGAGGATTCATCTAGTTCTGAATGTTCATCAAGTAGTAAGATATAGAAAGCAAGTGGAGGGCTAGAAAGTAGAAGAAGTAAAACTGGTAGAGATAAAGAATAGGAGGTATAAAAATTTTTAAATAAAAGAAAAATAAGAGGAGTGGTAAAGTATTTGGTACATTGGAAGAGATTTACAGCAGAAAATAACATATGGAAGAAGGAGAAGGATTTAAAGAATGCAAGGAAAATAGTAATAAAGTTTAAAGAAAAACTTAGTATAGAAGTAAAGAAACAAGAGAAGTTGGATTTGACAAAGAAAAGAGACTTTAGGAGAGAGAAATTACTAGGTAAGTATATAATGAAAATGTTATATGAATAAGATGATAGAAAATTTGAAAAAAAAATATTTGAAGAAATTAAAGATAAATTGGCAAAAATAGAAGTTAGGTTCTCTGGAGAAGAGATCTTGAAGAGAAAGTAATATCAGAGTTGAAGATAATAGACTTATCTTATTTTTATTTCTTGTCTTGTTTTTATTTTTATTTTTATTTATTTTCTTATTTTCAGATTAGAATTAGGATTTAGTATGGTATTACATATGACTGTCACAAACTGTCACACAACATGACTCAGTATTATACATCTATCACATATCACAAAAAACATAGAAAGTTCTAGAATAATAATATCATATCATATATTAATGGTATATACATGTTCTTTAGGATAGGCTAGGTTTAGTGTAGTACAGACCATTAGCCAAGTATATATAAGGTAGACACTTTATAACTAGAACTCTATCAAGTTCTCTTGTATAAACCTTATACAAGATTATTCTTTTACTCTTAAGTCTAAGTCATAATAGAAATAAAGACTACTAAGCAAGTTATCCTAGATACTGGTAATTCTTAGATGTTAAGAATAGAAGTCTATAGAGTTGGCAAGGAACCAGCAAGGATATTTGAGGAGAAATAGAGAAAGATAATCTGTACTAAAAGAGATCAGGGTATGTAGATAAAGAAGAAATCATTACCTGTAGGTTAAGATAAATGGCCAGAATTGAATGTGACAAATACAAGATTCTTCCTTTACCTAACTCTTTGGCTTAAGTCACAATACTAAGAGGGAGAATTTCTGTTTTGCTTTTAGAGCAACTAAGCAAAGTCTATAAATTTTAGTAGAGTTTGTGATCTTTAGAAAAGTTCTAAGTATATTGTTTAAATAAATTACAAGTAGTACTCATGTTAGGCATGGTTCACACCAAGAGGCAAAGTTTACAGGGTTGGCCCAAGAATGCATAGTATATGGAAACTCTATGTAATAAACTTGGTAATATAGACTTTGTCAGAACAATCTTGGCTTCAGCTTATGTGCTATGACATCTGTTTGCTATATAGTTACAACTTTAGATGAGTAGATGAAGTTTAAGGTAGAAGCAAGTGTTGATTTAGTGTGTTGCCATTTGAATACTAGAGATTGAGTTCAATAAAAGTTATCTTTATCAATTAACAGACTAGTTGTCATATGTCAGGTCCACCCATTTGGAAGATACATCCCCATGATAATGTTGTTCCCTCAACATCTATGAAACAAACCTGTTCTCCATAACAGCTATTTTTTTTGCAATATGTCTCTGTAACAGTAATATAACAATCTAGATATCTAGTCTTTCATGATAGAAATACTCCTATTGAACTTGGTCTTCCATAGCAGGGTTCCATTATCTTACTTCTATCAGTATTTTACTACTGAAACCTTTGCTTGGAGTGATAGGGGTTATGCACTGAAATCCCAAGCATCTCTTACATATTCTACTTGTATATAAGACTAGTAGTTATACTGTAATTTGCTAGTCTAATAGTTGACAAAGATAATTCTTATTGAACTCAATCTCCAATATTTAATGGTGACATATCAAATCAGCACTTACTCCTATCTCAGACTTTATTCATTCATCTGAAGTTGCAACCACATGGCAGATAGATGGTACAGTATATAAGCTGAAGTCAAGGCTATTCCACAAGTTTACATCACTGAGCATAGAGCTTATATACTTTATATACTTCCAAGCCAACCCCACAGACTTCATCTCCTAGTATAAACTACATCTAATAGTATTATTAGACTCTTAAGTCTGCTATTGCTTCTAAGCAGTTCCATTTACTAAAATCCTCTATTGTAGTTCCATCTGCAAAAACAACTCTTTTGCACTTCAAAGTTCAATGGCTTTCTCCTACTATAATTCTTCAATCTATTCAGAGTCAACTTCAGTCCTACTACTTGGGACATCTTTCAACACAATCTTATATTTTGGCAATAATCTCTCTGTGGCATATTTACCAAATATCCTATAACATTCAAGATACATCTATCAAAGAGACTAATTGTCTCTGAGCTCTCCAACTCATACTATCCAACCCACCTAGACATTTTTGTCTGTCTCTGGCCTAAATATTGTTCCTGTAGCCAATAATTTTAATTGGGAGGATACTCTTACTACTAATCCTGCTACTAATTTAGCAACTAATAGATCTAATTCTACAGCTCACTTACAGTCAAAACCCTGTTGCAGCAATAATACTAATAAACAATTGGCCAACATACTTACTTGACTTGCAAATACACTTACTACTAATTAAATCTCTGGTCCTAATACAAATTTAAGGAAAACTAAAGCCCATATCCCCAACACTTTCAACAGTACTAAGTCTAACAAGCTCAATAATTTCTTATTCTAATATTGTTTTTACTTCTGTGCTAATCCTATATAATTCAACATGGACATTGTAAAAATTAATTCTGCAATAACCTATCTCACTGGAGTCACCTAGGACTAGTTTGAGGTAGGCCTTAACCAGAAAGACCAGAGCATTCTACAAGACTGGCTCTCTGGCTGGAATCTTTTTGTTAACAAGCTATGTTAATACTTTAGTTTTTTGAACTCTGTTGGTAAAGCAGCTACTATACTGGATAATCTCCATATGAAGCCTAGCAATAAGATCTTCACTTACAACATAGATTTCATATGCTATATCTCTCAATTAGGTTGGGGGAATAGTATTTTATGCCACTACTATTACTAGAAGCTTCCTAATCAGATCCATAATTTTATCTCTATCCAGAAACAATCTAATTTTCTGTGGGTGGACTTCTGCTCTAAGCTAGCCAACAATAGCAAGATGACTAGTGACAAGCACAAAAAGTGTCTCAAAAACAACCTGTATCTCTATTACAGTACAGAAGACCATAAGTTGGACTCCTATTTCAAAAAGTAGACCATAGTCACTTCTAAAGGCCATAGTACTTCAAAAACTGCTGATTTTCCAGCAGCTGCTTCTAAGAAACCCTTGAGAAGATAAAGAGCAACTTCCAAGACTCTGTACAGACTAAGGGCTGCATTGAAATTCCCTGTACAGCAATGAGTTCTATCCAACTCAACATATCCACTCTTTCTGATCCTCATTCTCTCTTTGTCTTCCTTACTTCTCCCTTGATTCTTAGTCAGGATCACCTTAATAAAATCCCTTTTTAAGCTCTCATCAACTCTGGGTCTACTTATTGTTTTGTAGACTCAAAATTTATGGATACTCACTACTTGAAGACATCCACAATCTCTTTAGTTGCTCTCCACTTGTTTAATAGTTCATCAAATAACACTATCTCTAAAATTACTAACCTGCCCATAATTTTCCCTACTAGTGATTGTATTAATCTGGACTTTTATATCACTCCACTTGATTCTTTCTACTCTTTGGTCCTTAGATACAACTGGCTCACCTGACACAATCCACTGATTAACTGGGTAAATATGTCAATAAACTTCTATCTATCTTTGCAGAAAAATCTTACTTTCTCTTGTGTTGCAGCCAACACACCATTGGCATCTCCATCATCTCCTGACATCTCTCTGCAACTACCAGATTTCACAGTTTCCATACTTGTATCTGAAACCTCTATGTTTACCTCTGAATAATCTAACATCACTATCATTAATACTATTGTATTCTTGTACACATCAAAACTTCCAGGCTCTAGCAAGTTTTAACTCTGTCTTTGCTCTTCAGACATTTAGACCAACTCTACAAAACTTACAGAGGCTCCTGACCTTTCTAATGTTCCCCTTAAGTATCACAAATTCACCAATGTTTTCAGCAAAACCAAGGCTGAAGTACTCATTCCTCATTATCTTTATGACTTCCAAATCAATCTGGAAGAAGATACCCAATTTCTAGTTGGGGACATATTGCACAAAGAATGACTATTATAGAAGATGGGCTTGTCTCCAAGATGTTATGATGACAATACCTCTATAGGAACATATCTTTGGAATAGGTGGACTTGATATATGACAACTTACCTCTAAGAAAGTTCTAAAAGAATAGAATGAGAACTTCTAGAGACAATAGCTATCTTAAATATTACTTGAGTATATTCCAATTTGATAGAACAATGCTGATATAACCAAGAAATAATTGCATTCAGATGGTCAGAAATATCAGAATTCAAGATAATAAACTTAATTTATTTTACTTTCTTTCTCATTTTCATTTTTGTTTCTATTTTATTTTCTTATTTTGGACTTTGAGCTAGTGTTATAACATGATATCACATGTGACCATCATAAGTTGGTCACACATGTCACAGTTATAGTCACACCATTATATCACATAAAAGAATATAAAAGATTTTAGAATGATAATGTCATACATACTATATGTCAATAGCATATAATATATATGGTCTTTAGAGTAAGTTAGATTTTGTGTAGCATGGACCACTAGCCTAGTGTATATAAGGTAAATACTATGTATCAGGAACTCTATTAAGTTCTCTTGTATTAATCTCATACAAGGTTCCTGGCTTAACTCTTAGTCTGTAATCATAACAAAAAACTTAAATGAAAGTATCTAAAATATAAGCCAAGAAAGAAAGGAGATTCACAGCAACAATATGTAGAATTGAAATGCTAAATAATACTTGATAATATTTGAAAGTAGTAATACTAGTCTAATGAACTCTACAGATTTTAGCAGCATTTAGGAATTGCTAACTAATAGAAGATAAAAACTCTATAAGATTTAACATGCATATCTATAATATTCATCGGATCACCTTTCCTCCTACCACCATCTTGTGTGGTGAGTGCTCATAG
>Ga0157358_1001169_pt1 | contig 11432 bp, 11 predicted proteins | sample AttcapACBM2_FD_111484 | JGI IMG/M metagenome (GOLD analysis project Ga0157358, IMG submission 111484) | Fungus gardens microbial communities from leaf cutter ant in Botucatu, State of São Paulo, Brazil - Atta capiguara ACBM2 | ecosystem: Host-associated > Fungi > Mycelium > Unclassified ...
ATAAGACATGTTGCAAGAAAGATAGCTACTGTAGAAGACAGGCTTGTATAATTTGGAGATGATATCACCACAGGAATGTAATTTCTGGATGGGTGGGCTTGCATATGACAATTATCACCAATACTAGAAATAAGTGTTAATTTTAGTTAATTTTCAGGATAACTAATATAGTATAAACTACTGAATTATATACTAAGTATGCTACTTAGGGTAGTTATCTGAAATAAAGGCTATTAAGCAAGTTACTCTGATTTCTAATGATCTTCAGATGTTAGAAAATAGAGGTCCATGAAGTTAACAAAGATTAGCAAGAATATCTGAGGTAGAAAGATATAATCCATACTGAAAAAGATTGGGAAGTGTGGATGAAAGATAAGATATTATTTATGGATTAGGATAGATACAGTTAGAATAGGATGTGACAATAAGAATACTTTCTTAATCTTAGTTTGGTCACTAATAAACCTTACTTTTCCAAACACTAGTTTGTAAGAGCTTTATAATACTTTTATTTACTAGTTCTAACTACTATATTATTGTTTGATCTCAGATATATCTTTCTTCATTAGAGCTAACTTGTTAAATCAATATATAAGCTGATGGTATATAAGAAAATAGCTTCTAAAAATCATTAGAAAAAATAATTCCATGCTTATTAGCTAAGTGTTTCTAAATACTCAAATATAAGCTTTCTGTCTTAAAAACTTCTAATTTATATAACACTGAATCATATTGTTATATCTTAACATAGTTGCTGAAATTATAAGTATTAATATTAAAAACAAACTACCTAAAATAATACATTTGTTATAATTTAATTTATAACCTAATATATAGTGCAGATGGATCTAAGGAATAAGGATGTAAGTTATATGAGATAGTAGTTAAATTAATACAATGTACTTCTTGGTCTTAATACTAATAAGTTTTGTTCTTCCATATATTATGTTGTAGTATTTTGTAATATTCTTATACTCTCTTTTATTCTATATTCTTTTTCTCTATCTTTATACTTAGAAAATTATCTCAAGATCTAGTTAATACTACTAGTAAAGAGCTAAAAGATCTCAAAGCTTAAGTTGACAATTGATATCTAATTATGTTTCTCTGAATTTATTTGAAAACAAATATTAAATATTAGTATGGAACGAGTTTATTCCATTCTTTAATTTCTACTTTATTTTGACCTCCGTCAATTAGTAGTAAATTTATATTAGATTTTCAGCTTTATATTATGTCTTAAGTCTTAAGTTAAGACAAAAGATACACTCTTATATTAATAATATAAGAAAACTTAATAGAGTTCCTATTACAAGCTAGTCTATCTTGTATACTTCAAACATGGTTTGTATACATACTACAACTAATCTATCATAAAGTTCATATGCTTTTCATAAAACTAACATACTATTGTTATATTATATGACATTATCTGTTTTAGAACTTTCTATTACATTTTCTATATTATGTGATTATGTAACCATAATGTGACAGATGTCACACATTTTGCCACACTTTGTAATATATGTAACTATCATGTATAATCTTACATTATACTTCTTTATCTAAGTTAAAAATAGAAAATGAAAATGGAAAATAAAATAAAGAAAAGAGAAAAAAATAAAACCAAGTCCATTATTCACAACTCTAATATTACTCCCCCTTTAAGATTTCTCCTCCAGAAAAACTTAGTCTAACTTCTCTTTCTTTTACCTTGTCTAATTTCTCTCCAACTTTTTTAAATATTTATCTTCAAATTTTTCATATTCAAATTTTTTATTATCCCACCCAAACAAAATTTTTGCCATATACTTCCCTAATAACTTACTCTTTCTCAACTTCTTATTATCTGGATTTAACTTTACCTTTTACAGCTTTTTCAAATTTTCATTTCTTTTTATTTTCTCTTGTCTTCTAGTCTTAGTCTTCTCTTCAACTCTGTTACTGCTTTTCTTGTATTTTCCAAATTCTCTTCCTTTTCCTATATGTCATTCTCTACTGTAAACCTCTTCTAATACACTAAATATTTTATTACTTCTTGTACTTTTCTCTTATTTTAAAATTTTCTCTACTTTCTATTTCTTTATTTCATCAACTTCAATGGGTTTTAGTTCCTCCACTTTTTGTCCCTAAACTAGTTCTCTATATCTTACAATTTTACTAATATTCACTACCAGATGAATTCTCATAGAGACTAGTAGCTTTAATCAACAATATATGGCCCTACATATCTCTTTATTACCTTTTTTACTAGTTTCTTCTTAAATACCAAATCCTTCATACTCAATATCACTCTATCACCTTTTTTCCATTCTTCAACTTCTTTTTATCTTCTATCTGCCTGTTTCTCTATTTAGTTTTGCACTTTTCTCAATGCTAATCCAGCTTTCTTTCAAACTTTTCTCATTCTTTCTGTGAACTCTATCATCTTCTCTACTTTTTCTTTCCTTCTAATATCTGCTTTTATTCTTAGCTCTCTACTATAATTTGTCATGAAAGGCAATATCTTTATTACTGAATAAACTTTGTTATTCACTGCAAACTCTGCTATTTATCATATTCTATTCTAGTTACTGCCAGAATTGTAAATTTTGGACTTAACTATTTTTTATTTTCTTTTTCTTTTTCTTTTATCCTTATTTTGAGACTTAGTGTTAGTGCTAGCATGATGTCACATGTTACTGTCACAATATCACACAATCATATATTATGATAGAAAACAGTAGAAGATTCTAGAAGAAATAATATCACTACAACATGTTTAATATATGTTAACCTTATAAATAATACATAGTCTTTAGAGTAGGTTAATAGTACTATAGCACAGACCAGTGATTTAGCATATATAAAGTAAACAGTTCTATACTAGGAACTCTATTGAGTTTTCCTGTATAACTCTTATATAAGGTTCTTTTACTTAATCTACTCTAAGGTCTTGTAATCATAACAGTTACATTTGTTTCAACTCATGGATAAAATCTTTTCTCTTATCTACACTTTCTATTCTCTTCTGGTATGAATTAACTGTTTCTATTTCACCTCAGATATTCTCACTAGACTCTTATCAACTCTATATATCTCTATTTCTGATATTTATATAAACTGGTAGTTTATACTATACTAGTCTTATTCCAAAAATCAACCAAAATTAGTACTAATTTCCAGTATTAACAATAGTATATCTTGCTATCTTCTAGTAGCCTCAATCTCCTAAGTTTCCCAAGTACTCTTTCAAAAATATGTAACTATGTCACAAACTTCATTTAGCTTGTATCTCCACAACCAGTGAACCAATTTTCACAAACCAAGTTGTGTTAGAAAGCCCCAAATGAGGGCTATCTGCACATATATGAGATGTACAAGAGCAACAACAAATAACTGAGATATCAGGCCATCAGTAGCTATAAAAGTTTTGTCTGCTAATATCTCATGAATGGCTGAACAGATTTGCATTATTGAACTTGCGTTAGAAAGTGCTCATCAATCCGTTTACAACGATATATAATATATCTCAAAGCAATAAGTATTGGTAGAGATACAAGCATATCAATATAGTAACATAATTAGTTACCTTCTAAAATTAGCCTGACAGCTGCTATGACAGATGACAGCTCCTATCAGGTATGAGTTTTGATCATGTAATAGTAACAGCTTGTGTACAGACCATCACTCTTTTGTATATATATCTCTGTGTCTAAGGGCTAGACCTTAGACTTAACAACATCATTTTACATCAATTATTCCTGTTGATACTACTCATCACCTATTATCATTATCTCCTTATACTGAACCTCTGAAACACTACTAAGTTCAAGTATCACAACCAGTGAGTAGCTCATTTGTGATACTCTTCTAAAAGTACTTCTTTTTCATCAATGTTACTACTAAAGCTATTAATAAACTGGAGGAAATAACATATTATCAGGGGAGCCATGCAGTAGAGAACTACTTAGATGAGTTCCAATCCTTTATATGAGAAGCTAATTACAACTTTAGTAGTCAAGTTCTACAAAGATTTCTGCAATACAATTTAGAACCAGATTGTAATTTTACTAGTAAATAGGCCAGATAACACAGACTTCACAACTTGATCTGAAGCTGTATAGTGTATAGACCAGGCCTAGCAGACAAATAAAATCTTCCAATTTACCTAGTAGACTACTATAATTCTTTTCTTTTAACTTCAGACTATTATGAAGTTCTTTGATCATTCCTCTTCCAAAGCAACTGTTTACTGTTACTTCACTCTCTTTATGACAAGCACTAACAGTCCTTCCTTTATATGTTCTCATGGATATAAACATAACTTGTAAATTTTGTATCATTTTTGTTAAAGAATATTACCACTATAAGAATCTGAATTATATAGTCTATGATTGTCTAGTAAGGTTGGATATTCAACAGCTAACTGCTGAGTAATAGAATGAATTTGTTATGGGACACTTGAACACTAACAATTTTATTTTTCTTTTCTTTTATTTTTCTGATTTTATATTGATTTTCTTTTATTTTTCTTTTGGACAATGAAGAGGCATGTGACATTGCAGTCACATGACATGTCACATGATATGACATCATAGGCCTAGAACATAGTAGAAGGATCTAGAAGATAATGTCAGGACACATGTATACAACATGGTGGTCTTGAGTAGGAAATGAGGCGGATATGAGGATGTAGTATGGACCATGTGTATTCTGTATATATAGGACTCTAATTTAGCAGAGACTCCTTGTTGAGTTTTCTTGTGAACTTCCCACTCTATATCCTATTGAGAGATTTACTTATTTGTGTTATCATTTATCATTGTGATAAGTGGTTGCCACAACAGAATTGATGGAAGATTTGAACATTTTAAAGGATATTGAAATGGCTCAGCAGCTAGAGCCTACAGAGCTAAAAAATTTTAATAAGAATATTCATAAACAGGATTTTGCATAGAGTGACTAGCAAATTGTGTACTTTAGTCACTAGTGAATAAGTTCACTATACTTGAGATAGAATAATATACTGATAATGACAGTAATATTTCTGATGCACCTATTTGTTCATCTGCTATCTCTGCAGTTCTTGTCAAATACTTCAAGTGAGAGAAAAGACTTCTATAATACTTTATTATCAATACTCTCAATGTCTATAAGACTTTCTGATATCTTCCTATCTCTCTAGAAACTACTGACACTACCAAGTCTGTATCCATACATGCTTTAGTAACTTCAGTACTACTAAAATCTTCATTAACCAAAGCTTTGTAGAGAAACACTGCTTGAATACTTGTAAGCTCTTGAAACTCATGCTTATATACAATATGAACAGCATCTCTAATGAAGATAGCCAAATATCTAAGGTTATTAATGTAATACTACTGTACCAGTTACACTCTGAACAGGCCCTCCTTGCTGTTTCCAGTCTAGACAAATAAGACTTTATTTTTAGCTTCACTTGGTTCAAAGTATATAATCTTGAGGTCAATTGGCAGAAGAGAGAGATCATAATAACAAAATGTCCAACATATTGCTTAGGTTACTAGAATATCTAAAAGGCTGAGAAATACCAGGTATAAGCTTTAGAAACTTGCTAGTTTAGTCTTTTTTCTAGATAGGTAGAAGACTCTAAAGATGAAGGAAATTCCTGGTGGACTTTAATGTAATATAAAGAAGAGCTAGATGAATGTTATTATCTAATACAACTACTCTTTAAACTCTTCACTCTTAACATTTATATAGTTGCTACTCTGTCTCAGTGCTTTTCCAAAGTCTTTTATAAGAACTATGTCTAGCTATACTTTCTCTACATGTGCAACAGTTTGAGTCTGTTTTCATGAAGAAAGAATTTTTTACTCTTTCCAACTATTGCAAATGGAATCATGCTATTGAACTAATTTCCAGTACAAATCCTAAGTTGTAAAAGATATATTTTCTATTTCCTACAAAGTAGCCTGAACTAGATAGATTCATCTGATAGTTACCTCAACCTGAACATATGTTGGGGTTGTTTCATCTTGGTTTTCTATTTTACTGCACTATATCCTTTCCTCATGTTTTATCAGTCAGTGCTTTTAAGCTCACCTTGCAAAAGAAGAGTGTATTGTAATTAGACCACTGGAACATTATAACAGTTAGGTTGTTAAAGAAATATAGAAACAGCATTTGTGGTGAGACTATAGATGAATGGTTAAACTGTGAGAAGAACAGCAATAAGACAATATTATGGTAGAAACCATGGATAGACAAGATGGACAAACACAGGCAGAAAGCCACAGACATTGAGATACTTGAAGAGATATTGGAATCATTAAAGATCACTGAAGAATATGTCTTAGATAGAAATAAGACTATAGAACTAGTATCAAAAGAAATATTGACAGCACCAATACTAGTAGTATGTAATGAAACAGCATACCATGACAAACAATTACAATAAGAATGGGAAGCCTAAGTACTTCAACTACAACATATACAGATATATGGCAAAAAATTGTAAAAAGCTAAAGAAAGAGAAAGAAACTAGGAAGTGTTATAAATATAACAAAGTAGAATATCTTACTATTACATCCCATGTTCTGACCTCATCTATCCCAACCCACAGATAATCACTTACTCTCATTCATACTTTCAAACCTCTTCCAGTGCAGATCAAAGTCATTTATTTCACTTCAGATATTCTTATTAGTTCAAGATAACTCTATAGATCTTCTTCCCTTAGTATCTGAGGATCACCAGTAATCAGAATAACTTGCTTAGCAGTTACATTCCAAATAGCTATTATAGGTATACTAACTAGTATATAATCTAGTAGTTTATACTATAGTAATTATCCTGAAAACCAACTAAAACTAGTACCTCTCTTCTGGTATTAGCAATAACATACCTCACCACCTTCTGGTAGTTTTCTACCCTCTGAGTTCCTAATCTCTGATCTGAAATATGTAACTTGTGTGATTTATAAAGATACCACACATAAACTGAAATCAAAGATTGTTCTGCTCTATCTTCTATGTTCTCAGATAATGTAAAATTACTTAGTTCTGAACTTCTGAGATATTCTTTCTGGATCTCAAATAACAAGGTACAAACCATGTCTAACATTTACAAAGAACTATAAGTTAGAACAGAAGATAAAGAATAGGAGTGTACAAGATAATTCAAACAATAAAGACAATAACAAGAAGTAGAGTTTTATTAGAGCTTTAAAGTAGGTATGGTATAAAATTCTATATATAGTAAATTTCCAAAGAAAAGACAACAAAGAGGGAGAACTCAATATACACACAAATATAAAGATATTAAACAGAAAGAAGCTATCATTTAAGACACTAATCAACTCAGGATGTACTTATACTGAAATTAATAAACAGCTAGTAAAAGAAAAATAGATTGAAATAGAACCAATACCCAAATTATTTAAGATTTTTAATGAAGACAGAACCAAGAATGGAGAAATAATGCAATTTACACTACTAGAACAGGAAATCAATGGACACATGGAAAAAATTGATATAGTAGTAATAGATCTAAATAGTATAGATATATTCTTAAGATATGACTGGCTAGTTAAGTATAACCCAGAAGTTAATTGGAACAAAGGTGTTAGAACAACTGGGCAGAAAAGCAAAGCATATCAAATTTCCAGAAAATCCAAAGTCTATTGTCTAAGAAATACTGAACTATATACTCATCTCCAGAAAATCCTAAGAGAACAGAATAGGAATTTCTGAAGGTAATGACTACTCTATATAATAATATGTCTATTCTAATATATTAGAATTCTATTTACATAAGCAAGGAATGATGATACTTAAGTAATTAGAAACAGTTCAGAATAGAGTGACCAAATTAGAAGAGTGCTAGAGTGCTTAGCAAGTACTTCTAGAATATAGAAAAGTAAACAAGTGGATTACAGAGCATTGCAAAAGAGCAAGGAAGTACTAGAAAGGAGAGTTAAATGATATATCCAGACAGTTGGAAGTGTTGGTGTGTAGCTTGAAGGAGTCTAGAGCATAGAAATTGAATAAGTGGATAAGTACAGATATGAGAAAGGATCACAGAATATAGAACAGCCAAAAAATGTAAAAGAGAAAAGTCTTAGAAGAACCAGTTCTCTTATAAAAAGAACAATATAGTTTACAAAATATCTGAAAGAATACAAAATACAATATCAGAACGTTATATTTACATCAAGGACCAGAAAAATGAAACTAACAGAAGAAATAGACAAAGAATATCAAGAAATATGTAAGAAACTGAATCCAACAAATCCAGAAGATATATCAAAATACATTTAACTATTTACTCATCTATTGAACAAAAAGAAATTTGAGAAATTACTGGAAAGAAGAGAACAGAATCATGAGATCAATCTACTGGAAGATATGCTAAAGGAGTTAAATGCCAAAGCTTATGCAATGACAGTCAAGGAAGATAAAGCTTTAAATTAATAGCTAGATAAACAGCTCAAAGCAGGACTAATAGTATAATCAAGTTTAAGATGTGTGGTACCATGTGTTAGGAATAGACCAGCCACTGAACTAGTTATGCTAAAGTGTACAATGTCAAGCTTAGCTTTGACATCTGGCTAGTACTATATATGTACTTCATACTGTACTCCTAACACCATTTTTTTATATTCTAAAAAAGAACAGATCTCTACAATTAGTAGAAGACTATAGAAAGTTAAACCAGTACACAATGAAGGATAAAACACCACTACTACTGATTATAGAAGTAATTAACAAACTTAAAAATACAAAATACTTTAACAAATTGAACCTTATCTAGAAATACAACAATGTACAAATCAAGGAAAGTAATAAGTGAAAAGCAACATTCTTAACCAACAAAGGACTATTCAAGCCAAAAGTGATATACTTTAGATTATGCAATCCACCAGAAACATTTCAATGAATGATGAACAGTATATTCTGAGAGCTCCTATATGAAGGAGTACTGGTAAATTATATGAATGACTTCATAATACTAGCTAAGACAAAAAATATGATTTTGATGCCAAAGAAACACCAATTCTAGAAGTAGTAGTTGGACAAGGAGAAGTACAAATATAAAATGACAAAGTTAATGCAGTTAAGAAATGGAAAATGCTCACCAAGATAAAAGAAGTAGAGAGCTTCTTAGAATTCACTAATTTGTATAGATGCTTTATCAAAAACTTTAGTTATACAACAAAATCTCTTAACAAACTCAAAGAAAAAAAGAAATGAAAATGGGGGAAAAAATCAGAAGGTATTTGAAGAAAAGGTCACAAGCTAACTTATACTTGCTCTATCCAGAAGAGAAGGAAAATTCAGAGTAGAAGCTGATATATCAGAACATATCATAGAAGAAGTCTTATTTCAGAAATAAGAATGAAAATGGAAACCAATTGCATTTTTATCAAGGACAATTCAAGCAGCTGAAAAGAACTATGAGATATATAATAAAGAATTATTGGCTATAGTAAAGGCCCTAACAAAATAGAGACAATATCTATTGAATGCCACAGAAAAGTTCAAAGTTTGGACTGATCATGAAAATCTCAAGTATTTCAGGGAACTATATAAACTTAATAGATAACAAGCAAGATATTATCTCAAGTTGCAAGATTACAACTTCAATTTATAATATATTTCAGGAAAGACAAATATAAGAGCAGATATTTTGTCAAGAAAAGATCAAGTGGACACTAAAGAGAACAATAAAGATATTAAGATATTCAAGGATAAATCATGGAAGAGAAGAGAATTTACAAAAGCAGAAATAGTGATGTTTAGAGAAAATCAAATAGTTAAAAAAACTACATTATTGGGAAAAAATCCAAAAGAACAATACTAGACAATAAGAAATACAGAAGGAACTTGAGAAAAAAAATGGACAAGCCTGGGAAGACAATAGAGTGATATACATAAAAGGAAAATCTATATTCTTAACAACTGGAAAATTCAAGAACAAATCCTATAGAAAAATCATGAACTAGAAAATGTAAAATATCCAGGACAACAAAAGATACTTCAATTAATCAAGAAGAACTATTGGTGGCCAGAAATACAAAGTGATATCAAGAAATATGTTTAAGAATATCAGAAATGTTAACAGAACAAAGTTTAGCATATGAAGAAAGCTAGAGAACTTCATCCATTGAAAATACCTTAAGAGCTATAGCAAGAAATCAACTTATAGAACCATTACTAAGATTAAATAACAAGAATTGTTATAAATCTAAGATTTTAGGATTGATTAGAAGAAAGAATCTTGTATAGAGTTTACACAAGAGAATTTGATAGAGAACTCTATACAGGATTGTCTACCTTATATATCTAACACTAATAGTTTGTGCCCTACTATGTTAGTCTACTCTAAATGATTATGTATTGAACATGTTATATAACATCATCTTTCTAGGACCTTCTATATTCTTCTGTGACATGTGATTATGTGACCATGACTGTGACCATTTCATGTGACCTGTGACTAATGTGTGACATTGACATGTGACATCATGCTAAACTCTAACTCTAAGTCCAAAGATAAAAAATAAAAGGAAAAGAAGAAGAAAATTGACAATAAATAATAAATAAAGTCTACCATCTTTGATTCTGACAAGAATGCAATTGTAGTTATAGTAGATTGATTTATGAAGATGATTAGACTCAAGATAACAATAATAGCAATATCATCAAAAGAAATAGCTAATATCTATAAAAACAACATATACAGAGTATCAAAGAAGATTTTTAGTGACAAAGATATTGTAGCAACTACTAACCAAGATGGTTAATAGCACACTAAAGTAATTTTATAGATGAGAATCTTATAGAGATCACAAAAGAACTCAACAATGAGTTTCTAATGCATTTCTACTCTATATATATACTACAAGTACATGGTCTGTCCTAGTAATAAATAGTCCTACTCTAATATCCATATATTGACCATGAGATAAACATGCTATAGACATATATTTTGATATCATTTTTTAGCTCTTCTTCTAGATTTTAGCCTTATAATATCATGTCATATGACAGTAATCATATGTTGTAGCAACCACTAGACCAATGTCCAATAGCAGTACTAACAATAAATCTCAAGATGAATATCTAGTAGGGAACATGAGTTGTGTAATTCACAAGAGAACTTGACAGGAAACCACAATAGTATTCTACCAACTATTTATATGACTATCCATGGTCCATATTACAACTATGCATCTGCTGTGTATTCTATCCTAATATTCATATCCTGTCCTCATGTCCATTACTAACTTACCTCATGTTCTATTACTTATCCACCATACATCTACCTCAAGACTAGCATGCTGTATACATATGCTCTGATATCATACCCTAAATCTTACTCTTCATTTCCATCATCCATGTATGCACCATGTGTACACCATGAGAAAACCATGCTGTTAACATGTTTGTTATGATTCAAAGTTCAAG
>Ga0157358_1001170_pt1 | contig 11424 bp, 3 predicted proteins | sample AttcapACBM2_FD_111484 | JGI IMG/M metagenome (GOLD analysis project Ga0157358, IMG submission 111484) | Fungus gardens microbial communities from leaf cutter ant in Botucatu, State of São Paulo, Brazil - Atta capiguara ACBM2 | ecosystem: Host-associated > Fungi > Mycelium > Unclassified ...
ATCATGTGACATGTCATGTGACTGCAGTGTCACATACCTCTTCATTGTCATCATCAATATAATAAAAGAAAAGTAAATCCAATATAAAATCCTAAAGAATATATAAAGAATATTACTACTTTTCCCTTTACTGTATCATAACAATGATGGGAGATTTCAATATTAGAGATAGTATTTGTGTCACAAACTTTATTCAGCTTGCATCTTTACAACTAGCAGACCAATTTTTACAAACCAAGTTGTACTGGAAAGCCCTAAATGATGGATATCTGCATATATATGGAATGTACAAAAATGACAACAAACAACTAGGATATCAGGCCATCAGTAACTATAAAAGCTTTATTGCCTAATATCTTATAAATGGCTTAACAAATTTATATAATTGAACTTACATTGGAAAGTATTCATCAATTTTCATCAATCTTTATCTTTTATCATCTGTATTAATCTTAATCATCATTATAATTATTATTGAACTTCTAAATCACCCCTAAATGTTATAACTCAAAACCCTTAGAGTTGGATTCTGATATAACCTTGTATTGGATAATATAAGAGAACTCAATAGAGAGCTCTTTACAAAATAGTCTACCTTATATACTTCTACAGATGGTCCATACTAGCTACTGTGCACCCTACCCTAAATAACCATGTGTAAAGCATGAGGCCAACATGTGGTGTCCATGTTGTATAATGTCATTTTGTTTCAGAACCTGGTTCTTCTACTCCCTTCTCTCTGGTCCTATGATCAATGTTGTGACCACACTATCAGATGTGACTGATGTGACAGTATGACCAATCACTTCTAACCCTAACCCCAGAGTTCTACAAATAGAAATATGAAAATAAATCAAAATGAAAATGAAAATAATAAAGAATTAAGTCTACTTCTTATGATCTTGACATTAAATCTTTGAGAGTATACCCAAGATTCAGATATCACAAATAAGTAAGTAGTTTATTTTGTGATAAGTTGGGACTCTTTGTTTCCTCACCATTCAGTTCATTAGGATATTTTTATGGATATTGCAGACTCTATGAATCTGTGTATTTCCAAATCTACTAATCAAATCCCTACTAGATACTTGGATAACTCTAATAACTCAAACTTAGTCATTAATCTTATATTCTTATAACTGACCTCTTCAAAATTTGATAATTATACAATCTGACCAGAATAGAGATTATCATCAGATCATGCTCCACTTATTATTGATATTGCAATATTCAAAGAACAGATTCAAACTAAGAAGCATACAATTGTCAAGAATAGCATAGAAGAATCAAATTTTCTTGCAGAACTTAGTAATTCAATCAGAAGACTAGATACTGGGCATATCTTGAGCAAGGAAGTTCTTGAAGAAATAGTATAAGAATTCACTAATAACATCAACCAAATCTGGTTTAAACATTTGAAAATTGTTAATATCACAAAAAATTCAAAATTGTGGTGGAATAAGGATTGTCAAAGAGCTCTCAAGAGATATAGAGTTTTAAAGCTAATCAAGGATTGGAGAATCTTTAGAAGAGTTGTCAAGAAGATAAAATATGTTTTCTTTGATGAAAAATTCAAGAAATTGTAGAAAAAAATAGTGGCCCTTAAGAACTCATAAATTGGGTCAAAAAGCATAAACTCCCAGCTATTGAAGCAATTCAATACAATGGTTATTCTTATTTAGAACTAAGTAATCTCTAGTAAGTCTTTCACTTGTCATTCAATTCAGCACAATATTATCAAGTTAATCTGGAGTTACTGGAAAAAATCCCAAGCAAAATGGTTACAAAATGAACATAGTTCTCTAAAGAAGAGTTCAAGAGGGTTATTATCAAATACAATAACTCTTTAACTCCAGGCCCTAATAAACTATCTTAAAAACATCTCAAAGTTATTGTCAATGACATCTTGTGTTTAAATAAATTTATTGATATTGCTAATACATATATTAACTTAGATTATTGGCTGTCACACTTCAAATCATCATTATACATTATTATTCCTAAGCCTAACAAGGCTTTGTACAACTCTTTGAAGATGTTCAGACTCATAGTTTTATTGAACATATTAGGAAAATTAATTGAGAAATTCATTGACAAAAGACTTCAGTTCCAAGCAATCTTCAAGAATGCTATTCATCCATATTAGCTAGGTAGCTTGAAACAATATTCTACAATGAATGCCAGAGTAGTACTTACCTATCTCATTCATATGAATGGATCAAGCATCTTTCGACTAGTATCCTTACATTTAACATCATGTAATTTTTTCCATTACTTAATTACTAACTTTTCTTATTGATCTGAAAAAAAACTGGTTTTAACTTCAAGATTGCTATATTTTTCCAAAATTATCTAGTAAGTAGAAAAATAAAGTATCTTTGAAACAATTTTTCTTCTTTTTTTTTTAATGTTGATATTAGGTGTTGTGACAACTACTAGTTACAAAGACCAATAGTAATACAAACAATAAATCTCTTAGTAGGATATTTATATAAGAATTACAAGAAAACTTGACAAGGAGTCTTTACTATATTTCTATACTATTTATACAAAAGTCTCATGGTCTGAGCTAGCAATAAAACTACTCTAATGTCCATGCATTGTCTATGCTTCTACCATATCTTACTTTCATATCTTCTATAAGGATACCATGCTGTCTATATGTATCCTAACATCATTCTTCTAGCCCTTTCTCCCAAAGTCTAGGCCTATGACCTTATGTGACATGTCATGTAACCACAGTCACATGCCTCTTTATCATCAGAAATAAAAAGAAAAAGAAAAGTCAAAAGAAAAGAAATATTAAATTCAGAAAAATAGATAAAAGAAAAAAAAATGTTAGTGTCCAAGCACGCCATAATATTAGGGTTGAACAGAGATCAGCTCTATCTCCCATTTTGTTAGCTCTATATTTTTCTCCTATTTTTTTCATATTTTTGAAAAAAGACTAAAAAATCTAAAAAATCTGATTTTTTTCATCTTATTTGTAGAAGATGGTCTTTTTATTTCTCAGGACAAATCCCTTAATGTTTCAAACTCTTATCTCTTTTGTAGTTATAATATCATGTCTTCTCTTCTTGAACAGTTTTGTTTAGTTATTAAACATGGGAAAACAGAAGTTTTTCACTTTTCTAGATTACATAGATGTCAGGATCACAGGAAGTGGACTTAATTTCTTTTCATTTCTTTTCCTTTTTCTATTTTCTTTTCTATTTTCTTTTCTATTTATTTTCTCTTTGTTCTATTTTTAGCATGTAGGGGTAGGATTAGAGATGGCATAGTTCACATGACCAAAGAGGATTCTAGAAGGATGACATTATACCACATGGGAACCTCATGGCTAACACATGGTTGTTTAGGGTAGGTTAGAAATAGCTAGCATAGACCATGAGGATTCAGTATAAAAAGATAGACTATTCTGTACAGAGTTCTCCATTGAGTTCTCTTGTGTAAACCCTATACAAGGTTACTCCACTGTCCAACCCTAAGGACTTTGATTCATAACAATAGAGTGTTTAATCTTCTATCTTTAGATTTCACTTTGCTGGGAGGACACATTTTTTGTTCTAAAGAAACCTAGCAGTATCTAAGGTTTATATTCAATAGAAAGTTGAATTTTTGAAAACATATTAACTTTTATGCTAACAAAGCAACTTTAACTGTCAAATGCTTAAACATACTTGGTAATTTATCAAGAAGCCTTGTTCTATCACAAAGGCATCTCTTATACAGAACTTGTATTTTATCTATTATCTTATATAGTTTATTATTACAGTACTACAACAAGGCTCTTTTGAACTATTTGCTAGGAGAACTTAGGAAAATGCAATGCAAAGCTGCCATATGAATTCTTAGAGCTTTTCACACTTCTCCTCTTTAGGTATTGAGGCTATCACAGGTCTTATATTATCAAATTGCTAATAAAATTAAGACATTTAGATAGTGATAATCATTATCAATTGTCACTTGAAGAGTTAACTTCTTTTAGTTCTGAATTATTTTCTAGAGATTGACTAATTGATTTATTTCCTAGTCACTTTTCTTTTCATTCTCTTATTAAACTCTTATTAAAGATAGTAAAGAAAGCAAAAATCACATATTCAAAAACTTGGCAAATTGATATTTCAAGCATCAGCTGACTATAAAACAGCAGTTGTTGTATCTAGTGTGAGTATCAAGAACTAAGTAGCTACATTGATTGCTCATATCTATGTTTCCAATAACTTAGTCATCAAGACTCTCTATTATGTGATTAATATCATAATCACTGAAGCTGAACTATTTATAATTAGATATGGTATCAATCAAGCCATACAAATAATGAATGTTCATTGCATTATTATTTTCACAGATTTAATACATGCTACAAAAAGAATTTTCAATTCATCAATCCATCCATATCAAATCCAATCAACTATTATTTTGAGAGAACTTAGAGAGTTTTTCTAAAGAAATTAAAGCAACTCTATTGAATTTTGAGATTGTTCAAGTTGAGAAAATTGGACTCTTCATGATATAGTTGACAAATAAACAAAAAATTTTAATCTTACTCCCATTTTCTCTTGCAAGTTCTTATAGAACTTTAACAAAAAGAACAAATGCAATGCTATTCTCAACAATTGGAATATGATATTCCAAGCTTCAGATGCAAGGGACAAACAATTCTTAAACATTTTGGATGACAATTTACAACCTCTTAAACCTTTGTACTTCAAAGGAGGATCATAGCTGAAATATTTCAGTTACTCAATTTTGCTGTATGCTAAAGCCTCAAGAGTCATTGTCAATCACACTTCTACAGAAGAATCTACAGAAGAATATTGACTTATATTCTTTTCTCATGAAGAATTTAAGTGTTCATGCAGTTATTATCCTATTGAAATAAGGCATCATATTCTTCATGAATGTAAGAGGTTCAATAATTATTGGAATCCTAGGTAAAATATAATAACTCATATTATACTTTTCTTAGAGTTCAACAGTAGTGCTTTCTCTTTTGGAGATAGTATTATATAATCAAAATGCATTTACTTTTCTTCAAGTATTCTTAATTATTCTTTTTCTTTTTTTTTTGTTATATGGTTCATATTTATATATATATATAGTTACAAAGTAGTTATCATAGACTGCTCTTATACCCTATATAATAAATTGTTGATTTAAAAAAAAGGCTATAGCATACAATGAACCCTCTATTACTGACCTTGCTAATATTACATTGGTAGTCTTCACATTTCCTTGCTAATTTGCATAAAACTCTATTCCAGGTATAAATCAAAGACAATCTCACTTTCATCTCCATTGGAATGTTACAACTTAACTTAGTCATCTTGTTATTAGTTCTAGTCTTTTCCCAACAAAGTATTCAAGCTATATTCTCTCTAAAGTTGTCATTATCTACAATATATATCTCAAATTACTGTATCTAAATCCCCCTCCAAACATATCCTTGCTCAATACATATTTAATATTGGCTAGCCCTCTAGTTATGGCAGACTCTACTAAATATATAGAATACCATACAAACAAAAAATATTTGTTCAAGAAGTTATATATAAGGGTTAACTATTCAGCCATAGCTCTTGGTATACCAACATTTCTGAAGTAACTGAGTTTAAAAACAGAAAGTAGGGAGAAGACTGGAATCTTAAGTGAGAGCTCTTCTATAAGTCTTGGAATGACTTTAATCTGATCTATTTACCTTATGCCTGTTTTTATTCTTGTTGTTGTTCTTCTCAAAATCACAGTTCTGTTTGTTCCTATACTATACTATATGACACTCTTTGAGCTGCAACAAAGTTACTCAGTTGTTTGTCACACCTCAATATCTTTCTCAAGTCTTCCCAATCACTACTGAGCTTGAAATTTTAAGTTGTGAGATCTATCTCACAAATAAAGACATTTCCAGACAAGTATCTGTTGAATCTCTCATAAAAATAGCTAGAAAGAAACAAATTTCAAAAGAACAAGCACACATAAAAGAATAGTCACCAGAGATTTATATTTATACTAATAAACTCTGCAAGTTATCATAGTATCCCATGGAAACATTGTTTACTTCTTAAGGCAAGGAATTATACTCATCAAAGAGCAATTGAAGCTTAGTGATTTTTTTTTTTAAATCAACAATTTATTACATGGCACACAGTGGTAGACCATGGTAGCTACTTCATAACTATGTACAAGAGAAGCAAACTACATGAAGGAAAGGAAACTAAAGAGAGAGAAAGAGAGAGAGAAGAGATGGAGAACTAATCAAAGAGACTGAAAGGAAAGAGAAAAGGAGAAATAAAAGGAAACTTGAAAAAAAAGAACTAAGAGTTGCACCAAGGTCAACTCAGGTCGACTGAGGAAACATTGTCAATAAAAGCGAAAGCTTTAGGGTTGGCACTCAAAAACATGACAAAATAACTAAGAGTGTCTCTTCTAGAGTTCCAATACCTGTTATATCTCATATATTTGTGCAGAATGTGTCTCCTTGTTTTGATAGGATAAGACCCATAAGGACACTTAAAGTCTTTGTTGGGGAAGAATCGTAGACAATATTTGCCTATCAGAGCATAGTTTGTGATAGCTCTTGTAGCTCGAGCACATAGTGAGTTGGAATGACCAAAGGATTGGAGCCATGGACCCTCTTTGGTATAAGACAGTTCAATGGTTTCAAGGTAGTCATCAACAAGGTTGAGGAAATGTCTTCCTTTCCCATCCGATGCTTGAAAAGTTATTTTCCAAAGTTTAATATTGTTATCGCTATTGGCTTTTTTGCAATAATCCCAAGAGATTTTATTCAGAAGTATGGGTATGGGCTTGAACAATTTTGAGTCTTTGTCAACAGATTTGTGGAGTCTCCACCTAAGTCGGCTAGGGCATTCCCAAAATTTGATGTGATTTTCTTGGCATTTAGTGAAAAATTGCCTAAGTTTGTTGAGGATAACAGACATGTGGATTTGATATGGATTGAAGCTCAGTGATGTAAGCTCTCAAAAATAAATAATTTTGCCAGTATTACAACTTATTCACTGTCTCTCTTACAGATTAGCTATAAGAAATAGGCACTTAAGAGCACAATTGACATAGTTACAAATATTTAGATAGTAAAATAAGATAGAAATCCAACTGATTAGAGGTCAGAAAAGTCAGAAATACATTTTCAAGTAGAAGCAACTAATAGAAAGGCTAAAAGAGAAAATAATTAGTACTTATGAGCAGAAAAAGAAATATTAGGCCAATTTTGGGTCATAAATAGAGAGAACCATGTATTCTCATGATTGAAAGCTTTGTTATAGTTTCACTTTCCATTCTCTTGTTTCATTCTTGGTATTTTTAGACTAATACATAAGCCATAAGTAAAGAGGAGTAAAATAGAGGACCCACATCCAAATATCCCCACTTGAGACTAGTTTTTACTTCTATTTCATTGAGTAAGTGTTGTTAGTATTTGCTATCACTTTTGGACAAGTTTTAAAGAATTCTAGTAGTCTAAAAAAGACTAGAAAGATGAGTATCAGTTGGTATCTTCAATTATAAGGTTCAACTTAAGAGATGTCTTTAGAATATATCACCTGGGATAGATAGTATTATTAGAAGCTCTTAAGGAGCTTTGTAATATATTCACTAGATTTTCCAAAGGAACTTGTTACATAATGTAAGGTTCACTATTCAGGAATATATTATATTTAAAAGAACTCTTTTAAGAGTTTCAGGTATTCTAATCATTTTCTATATTATTATTTCTACATCTTCTCTTGATTTCTAAAGCTGATATTATTCTTTTTAAATTTTTTATTATATAGTTAAGGGCTAGTATTACATAGTTCTTGTTACACCCTAGCATAATCTCTCTTTTGCTTGATCTCTGTAAACACTTCAACAGAAAACATTATACTTAGCTTAACTTTATCATGTGGTTATATTTTAGAAGAAAAGAGTTTGGATAAAACTTAGAACAAGTGTAGGACTAATCCAAGTTGATTATTAGACTAAAAAACAACATAGTATCTATCATTCCTAAATACAAGATATATCTTTTCCAATAATAATACTACTATATATATTCTGGATTGTTAAGCATTGTAGAGATTGTCATTCAGAGCTCTATGAGATTAATGTGGAATAAAAAGACTTTTGTTCTTAGGTTTATGGATAATTGGAATAAAGTATAATTTATACCAGAAGAAGGTAAAAGAGTGCAGATGAGATAAGTATTATCTGAGATAAATGTTGAATATCAACAGTTAGTATATGATAGTATACCTCCTTGAGACCAAGTTCTCAAGACTTTAGTTACACATAGACTAGAGTATGCTATAGTTTTAGTAGTGAAGAGAAAGAAGAGAATAAAAAATATAATTAATTCAAGTCTGAAAGAAAAAAACAAATAAGAGAAGAAAAAGGAAGAAAGAGAAGTAGTGGTTGTTACTAGAAAGAATATAAGAGAATAAAACCTAATTTTCCAGAATAGATAAGATAAAAATCAAATACAATATTAGAAGCATAAGTAAGTTCTAATATGGATAGCCAATTGGATTCTTCTTTCATATCTTTGCATTCCAACAAGATAATTTTGTATAGTAGCTTATACATGCATCTATAATCAATTTTCAAGTTGATAATTTAAGAAATCTCATATTCAGATTTACCTTCTATAATGACTAGTAGTAGTAGAGGTTTAAATCAACTAGGAAAGGTATTAGATGTAGTAGATAGTGTATATCAATTTCAGAAGGCAAACAGTAAACAAGTGAGTACTAGCTTAATTAATAATCTCGAAAGATCCTAGATATTTTTCTAACGGCTTTTTAAGAGACAAGTAGTATGAAAGAACTTTAATAAATACTTGTTGTTCTATTTGAAAGTCTGAAGCTAAAAGTCTGTGTATATCAGTAGTTAATATTTCTGCTTTTAAAGATCATTGAAGTCTATAGCAAATTCATAGATATAGGATAAAGCAATATTATATTCTAGATATACATTGATGTTTGAACAGTAGTCTTTATTTGCAAAAAAATAAGTAGTAGTACTTAGTATATTGTTATATACAAATTCTGTGAGCAAAAGAAGGTCTGACCAATTATCCTGCCAGTAGTTGCAATAAACAAGGAGATACTATTCCAATATTCAGTTAGTGTATTTTATCTGGCTATTCTTCTTAGTATAGTATCTGAAGACAAAATGAAGTTACATCAAGGATAGTTTCTAAGAATCAGAAGAAGTTTGAGACAAACTCAAATCTATGATTGGAAGTGACTGTTAAAGTTATAAATATTAGACTTAACTTTATTTTATTTTGAACTTAGATAAAGAAATGTGATGTGATAGTTATATACATTACAATCACAGATCATATAATTGCATAACATAGAAGAAGTTCTAGAATAAATGATATTATACAGCATAATAACAACATATTAATTTTGTTAAGACTCTAAAGTAGGTTAGTTATAGTATACATACAGACTATAGCCTATAGTATATAAGATAAATTAGTTTGTAATAAAAACTCCATCAAGTTCTCTTGTATTCCTTAATACAAAAGTTATCTTTGTCTATATTTTAAAGTTCAAGTTATATGTTGTGGCAACCACTAGTCACAATGACCAATAGTAACACAAGTAATAAATCTCTCAGTAGGATATCAAGTGGGGATTACAAGAGAACTCAACAAGGAGTCCCTGCTATATTGCTATCCTATATATACTACTACATCATGGTCTGTGCTACAACTACACTTTCACTGTGTATCCTATCCTAAAGTCCATGCGTCATCCATGAGATAGCAATGCAGTTAACATGCTTCTTGATATCATTGTCTAGACTCTTTCTGACTTCTCTAGACTTTTCTAGACTATAGACCTTTCTAGACCACTCTAGGCTTTATGATATAATTTCATGTGACTTCCATATCACATGCCTTCTCTCATCATAGACTAATAATATACTACTATCCTATCTATATCTTATCAAAGTCTGTTCACACTTTATTGTATTATAACATTATAACAGTGATATAGAACAAAATATCATATTTGAAGAAAATATAAATCACAAATAATTTAGCTATGTCATATAAAGTGATAGTGTTTACTGTTGGAATAAATATAATTTATTTGAAAAGTAGGTCAACAATAAATTGTGTCAAAACTAGATAAAGAAGAAAGTTTTTCAATGAATTCTATGGAAATCAAGTTTTTATTAGACATGGTTCACACTTGAAGGTAAAAGTCCATAGAGTTGGCTTAGACATGCATAGAGTATAAAAACTTCATACAATGAGCTCAGTAATGTGAACTTGTTAGAATGACCTTAGCCTTAACTTATATGTTGTGCCTCTTATGAGCTATGTGGTCACAATTTCAGAGAATAGTCTTATAAGGAGTTATAAGGAGAGGAGTAAAATGTGTCACCATTGACACTGGAGATTTAGCATCAACTTTAGTTGATTATTAGGCTAGCTATTGCAAAGTAGTCACCAGCCTTAAATACATAATATAACAAAAGGGGTAACTAAAACAGATCTTTGAGCAAGTGTTTTATTAGTGACACACTATATAAGAGTTTATATCTGGAGAGGGGAAAACTTATTACGACCTTAAGTTAGAGCTCAGGTTGCACTTAGGCAAAGGTTTAAGAGAAGTTTAAGGGAGATATATCAAGTGGTAAAGTGTAAGAATATAAGATAGTATCTATGCTATATATACTAGTAAGAAGTAGAACAATGTGTGGTACATGAGACAAATATCATGAGGAAACAATAAGGATAAGGTAAGGTTGTAGCATCTATTACATAAGGCGCTGACTGAGACTACTTGCAGTACAGCTGATCATATCATCATACTCTTTGCCCTTCTCCATACTGTCTCCAGGAGATATTGATTGTAACAATATCCTCCGTTTCAGAATTCATGTCCCCATGAATTAGACTAAAACCTCCAGTTCTCCTACCACATGTGTGGCCACTATTTTTTTGCTAGGGCTGATAATGATTTGTTCTCTATTGTCAATGGCTATAAAGTAGGGTTCATGCAGTGGGCCTCCTTGGAACATATGGATTTAATATCTATTTCTTGATATATCCATATTATGTTTCTTTTCCATGAATGCCATTGCCACTTTATTCCAAAATGTAGGATCTTGTTCACCTCTGGATTTGAGAGATTGATAATGTAGTGGTTGTCTGAATATTCTTATCTGTGATGGAGTTTGCACAAACTTCATATACTTGAGGAGGTTTTTGACTTCATCCATTGTAAAACTTGTTCTTGATAATGATAATGTTATCATGAATATCTCATATGGTTTGACCAGTATTACTTCTTCGTCTTCTATTATTCCTTTTTCTCTTTTATTTCCTTTCTCAATATACAATTCCTGGATTTCCCAAATATTATCTTTCACATATTTATTGTCTTTTCCTTTGTATTGATC
>Ga0157358_1001171_pt1 | contig 11423 bp, 6 predicted proteins | sample AttcapACBM2_FD_111484 | JGI IMG/M metagenome (GOLD analysis project Ga0157358, IMG submission 111484) | Fungus gardens microbial communities from leaf cutter ant in Botucatu, State of São Paulo, Brazil - Atta capiguara ACBM2 | ecosystem: Host-associated > Fungi > Mycelium > Unclassified ...
TAGTATATAAGGTAGACTACTCTGTACTAGGAACTCTATCGAGTTCTCTTGTGTCACTCCAATACAAGAGTTGTTTCTTGACTTAACCCTTTGAGTCTTGATTCATAACATTATGGCAGTGCTGCAACCATCCAGGTATTCTATCTTCCACAGTGGGAATACTTCTATTCAACTCAGTCTTCCATGATAGAGTTACTCCTGTCAGTGTCTCAACACTGAAACCTCTGCTCAGGATAATAGGAGTTTCACCACTGAAACCCCAAGCATCTCCTATACTATCCATTTGTATATAAGACTAGTAGTTATACTGTACTTTGCTAGTCTGATAATTGATGAAGATAAATCTTATTGAACTCAATCTCCAGTGTTCAATAGCGATACACCAATTAGTACTCTCTCCCATCTCAGACTTCTCACTATTATCTGCAGTTACAACTATACAGCAGACAGATGGCACAGCACATAAGCTGGAGCCAAGGTTATTCCACAAGTCTGCACATCTCTGAGTCTATTCAGCAGACTTCCACCCCAGTGTAAACTATGCTTGACATATTACTATACTATATAATATTATCTGTTCCAAAACCTTCTATAACCTTTTCTATATCATATGTTTGTGACTTGTGACTGTGACAGGTATTACATCTCTATTATGCATAATATTATATCATATTCTTTGTCCAAGTCCTCAAAATAAAGAAAAGTAAAGTAAAACTAAAAATAAGATAAATGAAAAAATGGAAAAGGAAAATAAAAGAGAAATAAAATAAATAAAACCAAGTCCATTGTTTACAACTCTGACAAGTGTTATTCTAGCTTTTTCTAAATCTTTTTTAAACCTTTTTACAAACTCTATTGCTTTCTCTGCTTTTTCTTTTTTTTTGATTCTCAGCTCTCTTTTATAATTTGCCATAAAAAAGATATCTTAGTTGCTATATGAATCTTATTGTTCACCACAAACTTTGCTATCATTAACCCACTCTAGTCAATCCTTTTGCTTATAATTTATAAAGAACTATAAATACTGTTCCAATTCTTAGTTTATATATTCTATCTGCTTATCTGTTCATAAGTAGAATGCAGTTATCATGGTATGCTCAAACTCTAGTATTTTATTTTATTTTATTTTCTTTGATTTTATTTTTGTTTTATTTTTCTTGGATAATAAAGAGATATATAACTATGGTCATATAATATAAGATTATAGGCCTAGATTTTAGGAGAAGAGGCTAGAAGAAAAACATCAAGGAGTATGTAAATAGCATGTTAACTTCATGGTATACACATGGTATACTTATAGATGATATATGGACTTTAGAGCAAGGTTATTTATCATTAACACAGACTATATATGTATTATATAAATAGAGTAGCAATTCATTAGAGACTCCTTGTTGAGTTCTCTTGTAATTCTCATAAGATACTTTAATTTTAAGTTTACTTAGTGGTCTACTAGTTGTTCTTAGACTAGTAGTTGCTATAACAGCAATCAACAACTTTATTTTGATCTCCAACATCTTGTTGTAGCTTCTTTGTTAACTCTACTGCAAAATGTAGTCTTTAATCTGATATTACATTCTCTGGAAACCTGTGCAACTTCTATATGCTATTTTCAAACAACCTAGCTAACTTCTCTATTAATGTTTCTTTTATCATTACTACAAAATATGTTATCTTGGACAACCTATTACATACTATAGTATTTTATGAAGTTTGGGGAGATAAATATATAATAAAAACAGGTACAAATAACCATGGAATTTGATCCAAATAAAGCCAAGCAACTACAGTGTTTTGATGCTAAAATAAATATATTAAAGATAGATATAGCTTAGAGTTTGGGCTATAATACAAACATAGTAGAAAATATAGGTATAAAAAAGTATTTATAAAGTTAGACTTATAATAGAGCTATAATGATATATGAAGAGAAATGAGTAACATATAGTGTTCATAACATCAGAAAAGTTATTTGAACTAATAGTAACATTCTTTGGTCTAAGTAACTTATTAGTAATGTTTCAGGTGATAATGAATAATATCCTATAGAACTTTATCAACACTGGAGAAATAGTAAGTTTTATTGATAATATAATAGTAGGAATGGAGGAAGAGAAAGAATATGACAAAGTAGTGGAAACAGTAGTAAAGAGATTGGTAGAAAATAATTTATATATAAAACCCAAAAAATACAAGTTAAAGGTTAGAAAAGTAGAATTATTAGAGGTAGTGATTGGGCTAAAGAGGATTAAAATGGAGAAAGAAAAGATGAAGACAGTACTGGATTGGCCAACTTCTAAGAAAGTCAAGAACATATAGAAATTTTTAGAGCTTGCTAACTACTACAGGTAATTTGTTAAAGTTTTTTTGTCTTTAGCTGGACTTTTACAGAACTTGGTGAAAAAAGAACAGAAATAGGAGTGAATAAAAAAACAAGAAGGGATATTTAATAAGTTAAAGAGAAGGTTTACAAAAGAACTGATATTAACTACACTGGATTTAGACAAACAATGAGGATGGAAGTACATATATTAGATTATGTAATAGGAGGAATATTAATAGAATGTAAAGATAGTGGATGGAGGCCAGTAATATAATTATCTAAGCCATTAGATAAGACTAAGAAGAACTATAAGATTTATGATAAAGAGATGTTAGTGGTAATTATGAGATTTAAGAACTAGAAAAATCTACTAGAGGGCAAAAAGTTCAAGTTTAAGATCTGGGCAGATTATAAGAATTTAGAATTTTTTGTAAAAGTACAAAATTTAAATTGTAGACAAGCTCAATAGGTATTATATCTGTTAAAATTCAAATTTACCTTAGAAAATGACAATAAAAATCATTAATGAAGGAAGAATAGGTTTGGAGTTTGATAGGGGTAGTAGTAGAAAAACAAAAAAGACAAAAGCAAAAGACAAGAAAATAGTTAGAGTAGTAGAAGAGATAAAAAAGCAGAAGTTAAGATGCTAAAAAGAAATGAGTGGCAAATAAAAGAAGAGTTAGTATTAAAGAAAGAAAAGGTTTATATACCAAAGAATAAGGAGTTGAGAATAAAAATTATCTGGTTGCATCATGATGTGCCAGCAGCAATACATAGAAGAAAATAAAAGACAATGTAGTTGGTAATAAGGAACTATTTGTAGCCAGGAGTAATGAGAGATATAGGAAGATATATAGATAAATGTAATTTGTGTCAAAGAATAAAGAATAATATAGAAGTATTGGCAGGGAAACTGATAGCAAACAAGATGCCAGAGAGGCCATGGATACATCTAATAGTCAACTTTATCACAAAGTTGCTATTAGTAGTAAGAAAGAATGCAATATTATATAGAGTTTTTTTCTATCCAACATGAACTTCTTTTAGTATTTTATTACTAAAACATCTGCTTGGAGATCCACTTAATTACTCCTTTAGTTTACTTTTTATATTTAAGACTAGTAGTTACTCTGTAATAGCTAGCTTGATAATCAACTAAAGTTGATACCAAACTCTAGTTGTTATAATCTAAGTTCTTAAGTAAAGAAAAAAGATGACTTTTACATTGAGTAGCACAAATAGAGTTTCAAGTACAAGATAGTCTATCTTATATACTACAGACTGTGGTCTGTGTGCATACTACAACTAACCTACTCTAAAATACATGTACTTTTAATAAGGCTAACATGTTATTGTTATAATGTATGATAACATCTATTTCAGAACCTTTTATATTCTTCTTTGTATCACATGATTGTGTAATAATGACAGTAACATATATGACCACCCTGTGATATGTGTCATGTCTTTATCACACTTTGTGACTTGTTTAACTATTAAAAAAAGTAAAATGAAACCAAATACTCTTTACATGTGGACTATACTTAATAGTCTGAAATTAAAGATAAAGAATAATTTAATTGTCCATTCATTTAAATATCTATAGTTCTTAACTATTTGCTTCTTATTATCCTTTTTTTCTACAAAAAACACTGGTGTTATTTGAGATAACTTTGAGAGTCTAATATAGTTTGTTCTTAATTATTCATCTATCAACTTATACACTTTTCTCTCTTTCTAGGACAAGAGATGGATTTTTCCTTTCTATGGTACAAACTCCTTCTTTAGATCTATTGTATGATTCCACATCTTCTTTATTAGCACTCTCTTGTTTACTTTCTTTTTAAAAACATGAATCTATTTATGGGATTTTAGAAATACTAATTTTTTGGCTTTTTTCTTAGACTTTGGTACTTTCTTCTTGTTTCAAATATCCAATTCTTCTTCCACTTTTTTTTACCTCCATCATTTTCTCTTTCTTCTTCTTTTTCTTCTACTCCTTTTCTTCTTGTTTATTTTTCTTTTTTTCTTTTTCTCTTTTTGTTTTTATGACTCTTATTTTTTCTATTTTGATCTCTACTGCTTTCTACATTCTTTTAGACATCTCACCATCTTCATTTCTTCTGTTCTCCAGTTAATCTCAGAATTGTGGTTTATAAAATATGTTTACCTCCATAGTATTTTCTATTAGTTTCTTCTTATTGAATGTTCTATCCACATTTCTCACATATATTGATCTTTTTCTTCAGCTTGAACTTTTGCTTTCTTGTAAACTCCAAACATTACTAGTTCTATTCCTTATGTCTTCTTGTATATTAATTCTTTTCAGCCCAATTTTCACTATCACTTCTTTTAATAGATTCCTATTTAAATCATTGTTAAACAATGTATTGTCTACTACTCTACTTGTTATAATTTAAAACTCAGAGTTAAGTTAAAAAAGAAACCTTATCTAAAATTTACACAAGAGAACTCAATATAGTTTTAAGTACAAAAGTGTCTACCTTATATATGCTAGACTACTGGTCCATACTACACTAATCTTAGCCTATCCAAAGGCTATATATATTATATGTTATTGACATGTAAGATAATATTATTGTTCTGGAATCTTCTACATTCTTCTATAATATATAATTATGTAACCATGATATGTAACCATGACATGTGATATTTTGTAACATTTTGTGATAGTCATGTGTGATATCATGCTAAACTCTAATCTTAAGTTCAAAAATAAATATAAAAAATAAAATAAAATAAAATAGTAAATAAAATAAAAAAAGTCAAGTTTACTACTTTTAACTCTAACATTTCTTGTTTCTCCATCAAACAAAGGTAGTTTGGCTACCTTTACTTAAAACCCATTACTAAGCCTTAAAACTATTTCTCCTTTTACTTTTACTACTAACTATGTTTATAATACTGCTAGCTACTCTATTTATTGCTTTAAAAGACAAAGAAGTATATAAGAAAAATGAAGAAAAGCTGTTGCTAGTCTTGCTCTTAGATTTATACTCCAAACTTAACATAATCTCTGTAAGTATTAGTGAGCTCTCTTCTTGTTTTACTTTATATTGATTATTAACTACTAAATTACTAACTGTTGCTTTGAAAAAATTTGTAATATTTCTGAGAAAAGAATTCCTAAACTAGATATCTCTTTACTAGATAATATTATTGCTCTATGTAGACTAATTATAATAAACTAACAGTATAAGTCTTTTATACAAAGATTATCTACTATAATACTATTCACTTCAATAATAAGTATGTCTAGAAAGAGGCCTGAGCTTGGTTCCAACTATTTATAGTAATCTTCCAGTAGCTACTATCAACTATTTAAGCCTAGAGTCTAGTTGTTTCTTCTTAACTAAAGAGTAGTGTTTTTCCTTGATCAAGTATGAATAAAAAGTAAAGAAAAGAAAAAAGAGGCTCTATGTTGAGTACCCTTAAGAATGGGAAATCAAGTTTTTATATTATAACTCAAGCTCAAAAATAGAGTAGAAGAGAAACCTTATTTTCTTTTGTAGCTTTAACCATGAGATCAAATTATTTAAGCAATACTGAATAGTCTTTACACCAACTAGTTCATACTAATATAATTAATACTAGAATAGCTACTAGACTTCATCTAATAACTTCTGTTAATATTTATTTGCTTCAAGAGTCAAAGATAAGAATTGCAAGCTTCTTTAGTCTAGCTACTCTAAGCATAATAGTTAGCTTTCTTATATTGGCTAGTTAGCCATATTATATACTAGGATAGTTAGAGCTATTTGTAACTATGCTCTCATTAGAAAGTATAAATCTATCTTAAAGTTATAACTAAGTTCTTTTAGTAGTTTCTATAATATTCTATCAAGTCACATGACTGTGTGACTGTTACAACTCAAAGACCTTAGAGCTAGTCAATAAAAAAAACTTTATATTGGGTTAATACAAGAGAACTCAATAAAGAACTCTGTATAAGGTTGTCTATCTTATATACTAATACCCAATGGTCTGTGCAAGCTACTTCTAGCCTACCCTAAATAACCATGTGTATGCCATAAGGTCAACATATGTTATATATGTTGTATGACATCATTCTTCCAGAATCTTCTACTTCCTTCTATATGTCTTATGACTTGTGACTGTGTCATCTGATGTGACCTGCTGTGTGACAGTGTGATCTCGTCACTCTAACCCTAACCCTAAGTTCTAAAAATAGAAAAATAAAAATAAATTGAAATGAAAATGAAAATAAAGAAAGGAAATAAAAATAAATAAAGTTTACTACTTTTAACTTTGACAGTGACAGTAATAGTGACATGTGACATATATCACTCTTCCATCATATGGTATCATATAATATCTTTAGCTAAGTCTAAAAACAAAAATAATAAAACTAAACTATAAAAGTATAAAGAAATCAAAAAGAAGTTATAAAAGTAGAAAATATCTAAGTCTTCTTTAAGAATTTCTAACAAATATTTTTTATTTAGAATTAGTTAAGAGATTAGATTATAAAATAAGTGATATTATATAGCATAAATACCACATGCTGACTTTAAGAATTACACATAATTTTTAGAGTAGATTAGATATAGTCAGATACAGATTATTAGTCTAGTATATACTATTATAATTCAAACTCAAGTATAAGAATAAGAAAGAAACTGTTATAACTCAAGTCTCAAAGAGTTTAGATGAAAGAAAAATCTTGTATAGAGTTTACACAAGGAAACTTGATAGAGTTCAATGTCTACCTTATATGCACTTAACTAATAGTTCATACTATACTAAACCTAACTTATTCTAAAGAATATATATAGTATGATATTATTATTCTAGAATCTTCTATAAATTTTTGTGTAATGTATGCTTATGTGACAGTGACATGTGACAGATGTGTGACATCACACTAACCCTAACCTTAAGTTTAAAATAAAAAATGAAATAAAAATAAATAAAGTTTATTATCTTTAACTTTGACAAGAATCTTGTATTGAATTAATATAAGAGAACTTAATAGAATTCTTAGTAAAATATATCCATCTTATATATAATATTATTCTTCTAGAACCTTCTATATTCTTCCATGTGTTATATAATTATGTGACTTGATATATAACATCTTCTGTCATAGTATATAACAGTTGTGATTGTTACATATAATATCATACTAATATTTAACTCTAAGTTTAAAAATAATAAAATAAATGAAAGAAAAAATAGAAATGAGAAAATAAAAGAAAATAAATAAAGACCACTGTCTTCAACTCTGATTTATACAAGATAGACAATTTATACTAAGAACTTTATAGAGTTTTTTTGTGTTAATCTAATACAAAGTTTTTTTTGCTCTATTACTTGAGCTTAAGTTGTAATAGTCAGAAATCTTAATATAGTATTCTTGAATATTGCTAGATGATAGAAGTTTATTGGTTAGAAAAAGTAAGTTAATGGTTAGAAGAGAGTGAGCAGAAGTCTATAGTATCATAGTAGAAGTAAATAGAAATCAACAGTGTTGATAGTCTAAACAGCATATTATTAGAATTATGAATAATAGACTTTGTTTTATTTTATTTTCCCTTTTATTTTTCTCTTTTTCTTTCATTTTCTATTTTTGGAATCTAGGATTAGGATTAGTATAATATTATGTGTCACTGTTACAAACTATCACACAATCATATACTATAATGAAATATAGTAGAAGATTCAGGAAGAAATGATATTATTATAATGTATATGACACATGTTGACCATATGGATAATATATAGCCTTTAGAGTAGGTTAATGGTACTGTAGCACAGACCAGTAGCTTAGTATATATAAAGTAGACAGTTTTATACCAAGTTCTCTATCAAGTTGAATATCTTATCATTATGATCTCTTCTTTCTGCCAGTTGACCTTAGATCAGTCAAGTAAAGCTAAAGATGAGGTCTTGTTTATCTAGACTGAAGACAGTGAGTAAGACCTGCTTGGAGTATGACTGATACCATAGTATATTGTCCATAACCTTGGATATCTAGCTATCTTTGTTAGAAGTACTATTAACATTGTATACAAATACAGAGCTTGCATGTATTCATATGGTGTTTTTCTATAAAACTCCAGTTGATAAAGATTTCAAAGTTGACTAACATATATAGAGACAAATTATATAGTATCAGTAGTTTCTAAGAAGACAAGAAGATATAAAAAAGTTCTGTCAATATTAAGAGTATGAATTACTAAATCAAGAGGAAATATTTTCTCACTAAGAGTATTTAGTAAAATTTATATAACTTGCAGAAATTGAACAAACAAATATATTAGAGAAGTCATTATTATTCTCTATATATTCTTCTACTTTAAGTACAATATATCTTTCAAGTTCATTGGTTCTAGCTGTTAACAAGTTCTATAACACTTTCTGACCACATAGTTTGGATTTCCACAGTGATAAAACTCTTTAGTTGGTATAATATAAGGCTTGTAGATAGTATCAATATCTATGAAAACACTAAGAAAAAGAATTGGTGATAGCTAGTTAAAGAACTATGTAAAGCTTGGAAAATAAGTATAGGAATGGAAACAGTCCATTCAGTTAATTGAAAGGTTTTATTTGCTTGTTAGGCCTAATCTATTCTATATATTGTTGTTTGAAGTCTATATAGATTGATATAGCCAGTTGAGAAGATTAGGATTTGAAAATTATCTAAGTAGTCTTTCATAATATAACTTCTTTGTCAGAATTAAAGACAATAGACTTGGTTTATTTTATTTTACTTCGTATTTTCATTTTATTTATTTTCTTATTTTGAACTTAAGTTTAGGGTATAATGTCATATACAATAGTCACAGTCACATAATTATATATCATATAGAAGAACATAGAAGATTCTAGAATAATATTACAAGGTAGATTTACTATATATTAATCTCATAGATAATACATACTTTTTAGAGTAGGCTAGATTTAGTGTAGTATAAACTATCAGCTCAGCATATATGAGGTAGATACTTTATACTTAGAAACTCGATCAAGTTCTCTTGTATTAACTTGAATATAAGATTTCTTTTTATTTTAACACTTTGAAGTTTAAATTATAAGAAAGATTTTCATATTGGACTTTTCTTAAAATGGACTTTTAGACCACTTTATAGCTTGACTACTTTTAAAGAATAATAAAACTTTAAAATCTTGTTCTGATATATGTGAATTGGTCCACAGATAGCTAGATATATAGAAAGTAGAAGGTGAGAAAAGCTTGACCTGTTTGTTGATTACTACTAAAGTTTAGTAGGAGAAGAACATAAGATTGAGAGTAATAAGAATAGTTTCTAGGTGTGAAAGTATTGGTAGAAAAAGAGTAGTTTGAAGGTAATGATAGATTGAATATATCTGTAGGTATAAGAATGGAGTTTGATATGAAGGCTTATAAGTTTCTATGTTAGACTACAAAACTAGTAAGAATATTGTTGGTAAAGAGTTCTAAGATGTGCTAGTACTTAGTCACTTTTCTCAAATAGTGCTGGATGATGCTTAAGACTTTATTAGTAGAAATATAATTCATAAGATAATTGCTTAGAACAAATATTGTTCAGAAAGTAAGAAAATAAAAGAAAAGTTGAGTTATGAAGTGGATAATCTAAGACTACCAGACTTGCAATGTTTTGAGATTCCAAAGAGAAGATTTTGTCCTATTGTTAGGGTAACCAGTAAAGTCCATAGACTTTTATGAACTTTTACAAGCTCTAAAAAGTCTTAGATATATGGTCTTACAAGTATAAGTAGTGTTTATTTCCAGAAAGTCTTAAGAGAATAGAATAAGAATCTCTAGAGATAGCAACAATTCTAATTACTACTGTAGTCCATTCCAATCCAGCAAATTAATGCTAACATAAGTAGAGAATGATAGTAACTATATGATTAGAAACTCTAATAAAAGAACCTAGAAATCTACTAGAAAAGAAAGAAAGCTCATAACAGTGATACTGAAATAGAAACAGTATGTAGAAGTTAAGTCATACTAAATAGTACTTAATAGCAGACATTGGCAGTATAGACTTGTGAGGGTCTGTAAAGTTGGGAATACAATAACTAATGGAAAGTGCAGACTCTATAAGGTTCAGTAAGAACATAAGCAAAGTATAAGTACTCAAATTTTATGTAAAAGCAGGTTTTCTTACAGAAAGTTGCAGTTCAAATTAGTAGGAGACTTTTTAGAGAGAGTTTAGAAGAGAGGACAATAAACCAGCAAAGATAGTAGTGACAGGGGTTAAGCAGAAAATGTTAAGCTAGAGTATAATAAGAACTATACAGTACTAGCTCTTAACTGCATGCTAAAGAGTTCAAAGGGATGATATTAGTATCAGGAATTGAAAGAAGAGATAGAAACCATAGTATAAGAGAAGAATAAAACCCTTTGAAAAAGCTTTCATAAATGTAAAAGAATATCATTAATATATATATATGAACAATATCTGCTTACAAATGCTTTTTCTTACTAACACACTTCTGAATAATAAGTCTTATACTATGTAACAAGCTCTCTTGGAAAATTTAGTAAATAGATTACAAAGCTTTTTAAAAGCCTCCAAAAATACTATTTATCCTAGGTTTAAAGTATCTCTTAAGTCAAACCTTATGACTGATGATACTAACTAATATTCATCTCACCAGCCTTTTCCAGGCTGCTAGAATACTTTAAAACTTGTCTGAATGTAAAAGTGTTGTGGCAACCACTAGACACAAAGTTCAATGATAACACAAGCAGTAAAGCTCTCAGTTAAGCAATCAAGTGGGGAAAAGCACAAGAGAACTTGACAAGGAGCCTCTGCTAAATTAGAGTTCTATTTATACTGTTACATGTTGGTCTGTGCTACTATCTCATATCTATCTCATATCTTACTCAAGGCCATCATGTTACATCCATGTGTCCTGACATCATCTTCTAGATCCTTCTACCATGTTCTAGGCCTATGACTTCACATCATGTGACCTGTCATGTGACTGCAATGTCATGTGCCTCTTCATTGTTAATAAAAAGGAAAAATAAATTCAAAAGAAAAGAAATATAAAATCAAGAAAAATAGATAAAAGAAAAAGAAAAATGTTAGTGTCCAAA
>Ga0157358_1001173_pt1 | contig 11409 bp, 10 predicted proteins | sample AttcapACBM2_FD_111484 | JGI IMG/M metagenome (GOLD analysis project Ga0157358, IMG submission 111484) | Fungus gardens microbial communities from leaf cutter ant in Botucatu, State of São Paulo, Brazil - Atta capiguara ACBM2 | ecosystem: Host-associated > Fungi > Mycelium > Unclassified ...
CACAAAAAAGAACTGTTACCTACTTCTGCTTATTTCTGACCTCCTAGACTCCTCTTGCAAAGCTTGTATTTATACTATGATAAATCTTCATCACATTTACTACTTAGTCTACAGTGCTGAAGGCAACAAATGGAAGACTGCTTTTTGTACTTACTACAGATCCTTTGAATAGTCTGTTGTGTTTTTTGGTCTTAATAATACTTCCACTGCTTTCTAGCACTTCATGAATGATATCTTTTTCAACCTCCTCAATGTCTGTATGGTAATTTATCTCAATGATATTCTGATCTATTCCAACAATATAACTAACTACACCAAGTATATTCAAGAAGTTCTCTACTACATATGAAAAGCTAGACTTTATACAAAAGCCATGAAATGCAAATTTTACTCCAATTTGGTAGAATATCTCAAGTATATTCTTTTCCCTTTTGGACTTACCATAGCTAACAACAAAATATTCAGAACTAGTCCAAACTGAAAAAAGTTTAAAACATTCAGTTCTTTCTTGGATTTGCTAATTTCTACTATAGATTTATTTACAGATACTTGAATATTATTTTTTTACTCATTTATCTTACCCAGAAGAATGTTCTCTGGAATTTTGAAACTTCTGCAATGAAGTTTTTGACTTTCTAAAGAAAGCCTTCACTTCTACTTCTATTCTCTTACACTGGATTCCCAATGTTCAACTTATTGTAGAAACAAATGCTTCTGACTATGCACTTACTACTATCCTGTTTATTATAACCCCAGATAACAAGGTTCATCTAGTTGCTTTTCATTTCAACACTTTCAATTCTACTAAGCTCAACTATATTATTTATGATAAGAAACTCCTTGCTATTTTTAAAGCATTTCAGATCTAGTAATACTATTTAGAAGGTTCTATCCTTCTTATTAGTGTTGTTATAGATCATAAGAATCTCAAATATCTTTTGGCCACTAAAGTTCTTATTTATTGATAAGCAAGATGGTCTGAATATCTGTCCTAGTTAAATCTTGTCATTTGTTTCTATCTTGGTTGACTTAGAACCAAGTCTGATGCTCTCACTAAATAATGGAACATCTACCCTAAAGAGAGGAATACTAGCTACACTTCTGTTAATCTTCACAACTTCTGTTCAGTCTTTACTCATAAACAATTAGCAACATCTCTTAGAGTATTTGTTCTAGTTACTCTCTCTATCTATGCAGCCACAATCCTTGATCTTAACAGACTTCACCTTGATATCTAATTCATGCTTATAAATGATGTTTTTGCTATAGAACACCTCATCAATCCTAAAGACCATTGGTTAACTGACTTTTTCTCAATAATAAAATATATATGCTATCTGCTAATAATCTCTATACTTGAGTACTCTAGTATCACTACAATTATATCCTTGCTGGTCACTTCAGACAAAACAAAACACTAGAACTCATCTGTTGTAAATATACCTGGCCCAACATCTGATCAGATATACAAAAATTCTATGAATCCTATATTATCTATATATAATCTAAGCCCTAATGTCATAAGCCTGATAGATCTCTCAAGCAACTTCCTATCTTTAAATAATTATAGAATTTAATATTTATGGACTTAATTGAGAAACTTCTATTATTTTCTGATGTTATATACCATTTCCAACTATATATATCCTAATTCACAAATAACCCCTTCTCTCTCATTTATACTTTTCAACCTCTTCTAGTACAGATCATACATTTTCAGTTTACCTCAGATATCCTTGCTGAATTTATTACAACTTAAGTATCAAAGTGTTAAGATAAAAAAGAAACCTTATATTAAAGTTAATACAGAAGAACTCAATAGAGTTCCAAGTACAAAAATGTTTACCTTACATATGCTACACTAAACCTAGTCTACTCTAAAGGCTATGTGTACTATATACCATTAACATGTGAGATAATGTTATTGTTCCAGAATCTTCTTTGTTCTTCTATGCAATATGTGACCTATGTGTGATAGTTTGTGATATCATGTTAAATTCCAACCCTAAGTTTAAAATAAAAAATAAATAGAAATGAAAAATAAAATAAAAATAAAATAGAGTTTATTGTCTTCAACTTTGATAAGACCCTTGCTAACTTTATAAACCTCCATCCCCTGACATTCAAGAATCACTAAAAATCAGAGTAACTCACTTAGCAATCTTCATTCTAGATAACTACACTAGATAACATATCTAGTATATAATCTGGTAGTTTACATTGTATTAGTTATTCTGAAAATTAATACTTATTTCTGATGTTGGTGATAATATATCTTGCCACCCTCTAGTAGTTTTCTGTCTGCTAAGTTTTCCAAGTCCTATTCCAAAATATACAACTAGTGTGGCTAGTGGAGATACAGCATATAAGCTGAAGTCAAAGATTGTTCTGACCCAACTTTCATGCTCTTAGATAACACATTAATCACTTATCTAGACTTCTAAGATGTCTTATCAAATTTTGGATAACAAGATGTGAACTACATATAATATCTAGCTTTGATACTATCCTTGTCATAGTTGATTGACTTTTTAAGTAAGCTATTTTTATCCTGACATCTGATACTGTTATGCCAGAAAATGCTTTTTCATAAAAGAACATAGGGTTTATAAATATATAAGACTTCTGTGAAAGTATTAGTAAAAAGACTTTATAATATCTTAGGCTCTCTTGAACAGACATCCACTTGAGAGATGGTGTGGTAGCTGTTAATTTGAATCTCAAGAAGACAAAGTTTTTAGGAATAAGAAATACCACTGCACTTGCAAAAGACTAGCTACAAAGTACAGACACTCATAAGGACAATTTACATAGTTACAAATGTTTGAACAGTAGGATAAGGTAGGAACATGCTGGATCAGAAGCTGATAGAGTCTAAAATGGATTTATAAGCAGTGGTAGCCTATAGAAATGAAATAGGTACTTGTGTGCAAAAAACAATTATTGGTTTGATGTCATATTGTAAATAGAGAGATAATTATATGTTTATGAGACCTTAGAAAGCTTCCTTGTAATTTTGGTCTTCATTCTTTAAGTTTATTCTCTGTATTTTTAGACTAATATATAAGTTATAAGTAGAGGGAAGTAAAAGAGAGTATTTCTATCCAAATTTTTCCACTCAGAAGCAGTTTAATCTCTATTTTATTAAGCATTATTAGTACCTACTATCATTCTCAGACAAGTTTCAGAGAGTTCTAGTAGTCTGAAGAAAGCTGGCAAGATAAATATTAGTTAATATCTTTAGCTATAAGGTTCAACTTGAAAGATACCTTCAGAATGCATCATCTGGAATAGATAGTGTTATTAGAAGCTTTTAAAGAGCTTTGCAATTTATTTACTAGATTTTCCAAAGGAGCTTGTTACATAGTATAAGGTTCACTGTTTAGAAGTGTATTACCAAGGGAAAGTGTTTGCAAGCAGATATTACTTATTTTATATTATTGTTTTTACCTTTTTATTTATTTCTAAAGCTGATATTATCTCTTTTGAATTCTTTAGTATGCAGTTAAGGACTAGTGTTGTATAGTTCTTGTTGCACTCTAGGATAAACTCTTTTTTGCTGAACCTCTGTCAATACTATTACTTTTGCTAAGTTAGCCAGACTATTTGACATCTATGTATTCTCCAAGTATAGAGTTTTATCTTATGTTACTTCTGATCAAGGATCTAAGTTTGTATCCAACTTCTTCTACTCTCTAGGCACTACCCTTAATATATATCTCTACTTTACCTTGGGCTACCATTCAGAAAGAGATAGGCAAATAGAAAGAACCAATCAAAATCTGGAAAAATACCAGTCTATTGTAACTACTAGTAGGATAACTAGTCTGAACTCTTTTCACTCACAGAATTTTCCTTCAATAATTTTCCTAGTACTACTACTAGTATTTTTTGTAAACAAAGAGTACTATCCAAACATCATAGTTCACCCTGAATACAGCATAGCCTCTCTTTATACTTATGAATTTGAAGTCAATCTTGATAAACTCCAAAGTGTTCTTAAATCTGAAATATTTGTAGCCTAACAGTGTTACTAATAATTCACTGATCTGCTTCTGGAGGAACTTGCCTTTCTTTCTCTTTCTATCTTGCCCAACTTCTTTCTAACTTCTTCAAATATTCATTCTCAAACTTCCCATCATCCCATCCAAACAAAAATTTTGCCATATACTTCTCTGGTAATTTACTCCTTTACAACATCTCTGCTTCTGGATTCAACAATTTTGTAGATATATGTACTTTGTTGTTAAAGGCAAACTCTGCAGTTACCAACCATTCCAATCAATTTTCTTGTCTATGATCAATATATATTCTCAAGTACTATTTTAACTCTTGGTTTGTCCTCTCTGTCTGTTCATCTGTCTCTAAATGAAAAACTATTGATAGCTTTGTTTCTATTTCCAACATTTTGTTCAACTCCTTCATCAACCTCACTACAAACTAAAGCTCTCTATTCAAAATCATACTCTCTAGTAATCTATGTAACTTCTATATATTATCTCTAAACAACCTTGCTAGACCTTCTGCTATAATTTTTTCTGTTAAAATTGAATTATGACTCTTAGATATTAGTAACTTTATAATAAAGTCCACTGATATATGTTACCACAGTTTCTCTGGTACTACATTCAGTCTTAATTTTTCTGCTGGCATCTCTATTTTATTCTTTATTCTCTAATACTAATTATATCCTTCTACATATTGCTTTACCTCTTTTGTAACTCCTAGCTACCAATAATTCCTAGTGACCAATTCTACTATCTTCTATATCTGTCAGAGTTGAAGATGATGGACTTTATTCAATTCCTTTTCACTTTTATTTTATTTTATTTTTTCTTTATTTTCTATGCTGGGAGATTCAGGAGTAGGGTCTAGCATGACATCACAGTCACATGATGGGTCTCATGTCACATGATACTATGTCATAGTCACATGGTCATGATGGAAGAATGTAAAATGTTCTAGTATAGTGATATCATATAGCATATTTAACATATATTGACCTAAGGCAAACATCTGTTTGTTTAGGGTAGGCTATAGACCCTGAGCTAGAAGTATATAAGGTAGACAATCTTGTACAGAGTTTTCTATTAAGTTCTCTTGTGTTAAACTCTAATACAAGGTTTTCACCTTATTGTCCAACTCTAAGAGCTTTGAGTCATAACAATATTCTGTTATTGGTATATTATGATGTAGCCAAATAATCTCCAATCTTAAACTCTTATTGTTCAGAACATATACCTTCTCTTCCTTTAATAATAACTCATTCTCAATCTGCTACTCATCATTCCTTAATATTTTGGCCTCTGCCTTTTTCATTTCTTCTACTGTCTTTCCTATCTTATCATCTTTTGCTTCCCAATTTTTTTTAATGATCTTTTCTCAGCTCTCTCAATCAACAATTGGTTTTTCTTCATCACTCTAATTTCTAACTATTCTTTTTTCAACATTACTTAATTTCTTTTTACTTCTTTTATCCAATCTGTCCTTCTACTCAAACTATTTGCTTATCCCATACTTTTACTAGCTATATGTTTCAAGGTGAAATTAAATCTTAATAAATACAAGGCCTATCTAGCCTATCTTCAATTCAAATTCTAAGCTTTCATAAAATACTCCAAGTTTTTGTGATTAGTTCAAATTTTGAACTAATTCTTGGCATCTTCTAAGTTATGCTTCTAGACATCTAATAATCACTAACATCTCTTTATTGTGAATTTAATAATTTCTTTCAACTTCATTCAATGATTTGGAAATATAGGCTACTTGTCTCTACTTCCTTCTCACACTTCATCAACAATAATTCTCTTATAGCAAAATCTGATATATCTATGTTATAACTTAAAGGCCTTAAAATAGATCAATAAGAGGAACCTTGTATTATGGCTAGTACAAGAGAACTCAATAGGGTTTAAAGTACAGACTAATCTATCTTATATACCCTAGACCATGGTCTGTATGTACACTACCTTATCCTACTCTAAAGTACATATATTTGCTATAAGATCAATATGTTGTTGCCATGTTATATGACATTATTTGTTCTAGGTCCTTTTATGTCTTTCTTCAGGTTACATGATCCTGTGACTGTGACTGTGACTTGTGATGTCATACTAATCCCTAGTTCTAAGTTCCAAAATAAAAATAAAAGGAGAAGAAAATAGAAATAAGAAAAGAATTGAAAATAATTAGAGTCTACTGTCTTCAACTCTGACAATCAGCCTTTACTCTCATCTTCTTATTAAAATCTGGTGTTACCAAGACTTGATCTGTCATAAACCTCTCTTTCAGCCCCTAAAATACTCTTTGTTGCCTTTCTTCCAAATTCTACTTTACATCTTTCCTTATCATCTCATAAAGAGGTTTTGCTACCTTTGCAAAATATTTGACAAACTGTCTATAGTAGTTTTCCAACTCTAAAAACTTTCTGCACATCCTTCACACTTCTTGGTACCAGCCAATCTACTACTTCTTGAACTTTTTCCTTCTCTATCTTTATCCTATCTGGTTCTATTATAACTTCCAAAAATCCAATCTCTCTAACCTTTTATATATTTTTCTGGCTTTACAAATAAATTATTTTCCACTATTCTTCTCAATACTTCTTCCATAATATCATTGTGTCCTTCCTCTGTTTCTATTTCTATCATCACATATCAATTAACACTACTATATCTCCTATCTCTATTATATTCTTGAGCAAATCATTCATTATTTCCTGAAAGGTCTCTGGGGAGTTTGTTAGTCCAAATAACATTACTGTCAGCTCAAATGTACCCTCTAGTGTTGAGAATACCATCTTCCACTTGTCTCCTTCCTTTATTCTTACATTATTATACTCCCACCTAAGATCTATCTTCATAAACATCTTCTTTTTCTCTATATTATCTATCAAATCCAAAATCAGTGGCAATGGGTAATTGTTTTAAATTGTCCAACTGTTTAAGTATCAATATTTTTGTATCATCCTCTTCTTTCCATCCTTCTTCAGTACAAAGAGCACTAGTGATTTTTGTAATAATTTTTATGATTGGATATATCTCTTTCTCAACTGATTCTTCATGAATTCCTGTACCTTCTCTCTCTTTACTCTTGACAATGGGTATATATTCTCCTTTTTCAGAACAAATTCTTCCCTGAGATCTATGGCATGATCTCATGTCTTTCTCATTAGCATCCTCTCTGACTTCTTCTTTTCAAATATCTTCAAGTACTTATAGAACCTTCTGGGAACTATTTTCTCTACTGTCCTAATCTCTATCAAATCTTCCTCTTTGTCTTGTCTTTCCTCTATTATTTTTACTATCTCTATTTCTTTCTTAACTGTTGGCTTCCTAAACTCTTTCTTTTGTTCTTTCTACATCTTTTCTTTCTTCTGTTCTTTTTTGTTTTGTTTCTGCCATCCTTGCTTTGTTTTCTTGGTCTTCTGCTGCTTCCCACACTCATCTAAATATCTCATCATCTTTACCTCTTCAGTTTTCCAATCAATCTCAGGTTTATAGTATGCTAACTATGATATTTCCAATATTACACTCCACTTCTGATCTCCTATCACATCTATCTTTGTTTTCTCTTTATGTTATCTATATACTCAATTGGTCCTTTATAATTAAAGATACCATCTATATTCCTCATATATATTGGCCTATATAACTTCTTCTTTCTAAAATTATTCTTTCTTACAAATTCTGAACTCATCACCAATCCTGTTGCTTTACTGTTTAACAATGTCTCTACAATTATTTCTTCTTCATCCTTCTCCTACTTCAGCTCTATCTTTACTATCACCTCTCTTAATATTTTTCCTTCTTCTACCTTTCTTACTTCTACTGTTTTCTCTTTTTTCTCCTTCTTTCCTTCCTTTAATCTTTTCTCTCTCAGAATTATCTTTCTATCTTTGCTTATTTTCTCTTCACTTTCTTCTCCTATGTTCATCACTTTGCTTCTTAGTGCCTCAAATTTATTTAAGAACCTTTATGTTGGTTTCTTCTCCTACCTACTTTCTACATTTCTACAATGACAGGTCATGTGCCCAAAACCTCTACAAACAAAACATTTTCTCTCCATTATCAATTTTTCCCATACTTCCTGCCATCTTCACTCCTTTTCTGCTCTTTTTTCTTTTCTCATTCTCATTTCTTCTACTCTTTTCTACTCATCATCTAATCTCTTTCTTTTTTCTTCTCTGTTCTCCTTCTTTCCATCTTCCCTCATTTTCCTTCCTCCTTCATTCTCTTTTCTACTCTTTTCTTTTTTTCTGACTTGCTACTTGTAACTCCAATAATTGTTTTTGTAATTTTAATAACATTACATTGTTCTCTATCACTTGCTTCAATAATCTCATTACTTTCTCTTCTCCTATATTTCCAATTAATTCCTCTATATTCACTTGACTGATATCAATAATCATTGTTATCATAATATCTAACAACTTAAGTGCTATTCTTTCAAAAATTTCCTCTATAAGTGCTAGCTAGTATTTTTCTTACCTAATCTCACACTGTCTACTGACTACCTGTCTAGTGTTCTACTAACTACTGCTCTAATTAAACTGTTATATTATTATTCCTAAGAAGGGAATTTCTAAACTAGACACTTCTTTACTAGATAACATTGCTTCTTTGCATGGAAAAATCACAATGAACCTTCATCACAAGGCTTCTACATGAAAATGACAAGTACTCTACTAAACACTACCCAATTAAGCAATAAGTAATGTCTAGACAGCAGCCTAAGTCTGGTTACTACTATCCACAACTTTCTATGTTAAAGAGCTAGCTTTCCTTAAGTCTAAGGTTTGGCTATAGAAAGGTTTGTGGTGATTGACCATACTGGTCACATACTGAGAATGGTAAAAGAGTAAAAGAAAGAAGACCATGTGATATAGTGTTTTTGAAGAGAGTTGAGTTCTATTATTGTACCAACCACTAATCAAGATGATCAATAGTATCACTAAGTAATCTTATAAATGAAAGTTTTATAGAAATTACAAAAGAACTTGACAAGAAGTTTCTGATACATTTTTATACTATATATACAATAGATATATGGTCTGTGTTAGTGATAAATAACCCTACCCTAAAGTACATGTGCCATCTATAAGTTCACTATACCATTACCATAAGATGAATATACTGCAACTATACTCTTGACATTACTGTTCCAGTTCCTTTTACTATGTTCTAGATCTATAACATTATATTATTTGATGCATCATGTGACTGTGTTCATGTACCTCTTTATTGTCCAGGAAACAGAAAAGAAAATAAATAAAAGAGAAATGAAATGAAAATGAAAATATAAGGGTTCAAGTATACTATAAGAGTCTTATATACCAAGTTTGTAGTTGGAACTGTGACTAAGGCAGTAGTAGCATAGAAAATAACTAGAGAGACATTATAGAGACAGTTTCTAGAAAATAAGATGATCAGAAGTCTAAATGATAAGTTATTAGAAAGTAAAACATGAGAGATTAATTTATGTGTGAAAGATCACAAATGTCAAAGTATACCTAGGTATATTAGGGTTTTATTTGGAAGTCAGGATGTGGATGTCTCAGATGTCTCAAATATTAGTCTATAACAAATGTGAACAACATTGGCTTTAACTTATATATTATACTGTCTGTTTGTCATATAATCACAACTTTAGATGAATAGATGAAGTCCAAAGAAGATTGAGTACTAATAATGATGTGTTGCCATTGAATACCAGGAATTAAGTTCAATAGAAGTTATCTTTGTTGATTATCAAACTAGTGAATTATAGTATAACTACTAATCTTATATACAAGTAAAATAATTATAAGATGCTTAAGGATTTTAGTATTAAAACACTAAAAAAGGTTAAATAAAGGAGCTCTGCTATGAGAGACTGAGTTTGATAGAGATATCTTCATCATGGAAGAACAAGTACTCAAAGAATTAGAAAAAAATTATACCACTGCCATGAGAACATGTTGCAGGAAATGTAGCTATTTATCACAACCTAAACTTCAAAACATATCTGAAACATGTCTACCTTCAATATGATATCAAAACTCCATGGTTATTTGGCCCTATTTGTATCAAAACTCTGCTAGTATTTTAATTTTTTTATAATTAACTCATTTTCATAAATAACTCCATGGTTATTTGGCTTTATTTGTATTAAACACTACAGTTATCTCTACTTTTTTTTGTTGCTTATTTATCTCCTTCAAACTCTGGAAAATTATCCAGACTTTATTTCAAGTTTTCTCTTATACAACCTAAACTCTTATCAGTGTTTTACTACTGAAACATCTCCTCAGAGATTCATTTAATTACTTCTTTTAGTACTTTATGTATTTAAAGCTAATAGTTACTCTATAATAGCTAGCCTGATGATTGACTAAAGTTAATACCAAACTCTGATATCAAAGATAGCAGATAGATGGAAAACTTTGGAACTGGTTTTTTGAAATTACTTGTAGTCCCAGATGTCAAGGTATTTTGGCCAATATATTAGTATATATAACCTTTGCCTACATTAACAGAGGTCAAGCAAAATAGAATATTTTACTAGAATGCTACAAGAACTAAACAATACTAGTTTCTAACTGTCTGTTAAAGAATTCAGAAAGAATATTGTCAATGTCAGAAATATTTAAAGAACATAGAAACAATAATATGATAAAATATAGATTATATAAAACCCATAAAAGAGTACTTTATAATATAAAAGAATATAGTTAGAAAGAATGTCAAAGTAAGTGAATAAAGAACATTTGCTTACAAATATATTTCTTTGGTAACACACTTTTGAAGAGTAAATCTTATACTGTATAACAAGCTCTCTATTACATCCCATTTTCTAACCACATCTATCTCAACCTATAGATAACCTCTCCTTCCTTATCTATACTTTCCAACCTCTTCCAGTATAGATTACATTTCTCCATTCCATCTCAGATATCCTCACTAGTCTTTGTTAATTCTATAGACTCCATCCCCTAACATCTGAGGATCACTAGTATCCAGGGTAACTCACTTAGTAGTTTACATTCTAGATAGCTACCTATTAAGACTTAAGCTTAAGAGTTAGAGCAAAAGAATTATTCTTATATTAAATAATACAAGAGAACTCAATAGAATTTCTAAGTACAATTTGTCTATCTTATATATACTAGGCTTATAGCCTATACTACACTAATCTAGCCTATTCTAAAGAACATATGTTTGCCTTAAGATCAACATACATAATACATACTATATAATATTATTGTTCTAGAACATTCTATGATGTTCTGTGTGACTGTGATATGTAACATGTGACCAATGTGTGACATCATTCTAACCCCTAACTCTAAGTCTAAAAATAAGAAAATAAATAGAAATAAAAATAAAAATAAAAAGAGAAATGAAAATAATTCAAGTCCATTATCAAGTC